>ENA-UALV01000075-UALV01000075.1-human-gut-metagenome-genome-assembly--contig:-NODE-75-length-28723-cov-6.385587_pt1 | contig 28723 bp, 31 predicted proteins | sample MGYA00243705_ERZ654480 | MGnify/ENA primary metagenome ERZ654480 (study PRJEB26926, sample SAMN06164441) | human gut metagenome | biome: ENVO:00009003; feature: ENVO:2100002; material: ENVO:00002003... | reverse complement strand
CGGCAGCGTCAGATGTGTATAAGAGACAGTATATTTGTTGTAGAGTGCCGCAAGCTCTGGCTTTACTTCCTCTTTCTTATCGAGAATACGCTTCTGTGTAATCACCTCTGGCTGTGTGCCTTTCAGGGAAACCTTCACTTCGAAGCGTCCCTTGATCTTGCCTTCCTTATCCTTCTCTTCTGCAATATGGCAATCGTCCATAATTTCAGAGAGGTCTTGCTGGGCAGTACAAGCCACCCATACCTTGTTGTCGCAAGCCTCAGAGAGCTTGGTGATAATTTCCTGGAGGTTGAGATAACGGTCACGCTCCTTGTTGATGAACTGGCTCACCTCATCGGCAAGGAGAATAAGACGGTAGTCATCGCCCTTGTCCTTCAGGTAGGAAGCCAATTCCATACCGAAGCGGTCGATGCTCATATTGGTGTCTCGCTTGATGATGCGCTCACGGATGCTATCTACGGAGAGAGTAGGGGCAAGTTCCTTGGCAATATCAAGAACCCAATCCAGCTCATTGTCTATCAGGTCGGCAGCCATACCTGGGTCGTTCCAGTCGCCACCTTCTTCAGCAATGCGCTCCTTGAAGGCCTCGAATACGCCCTTTTCGGCAAGAGGCTTTTCCAGATTCTGTGCCAAGGTGATATTGAACTTGTTGAAGCCACGCTTGCCATTGAACTCATTCCAGAATACGTGAAGGAAGGCCTTCTTCTTGTCTGTAGAGTTATCGTAGCTGGTTTCCAGGTTGAAGATGCAGGTGTCGATGGTGGCACGCTTCAGCCAGTTGGCGATAGAGAGCAGCTCGTCGTAATCGAAATTGAGGTTGTGCTTCTCGTCGAGTGGGTCGATGGCTTTTACTGCATCGAGCAGACGTGAGACTGCATCCTCACGGGTTGATGGAGTGATACAGTAGTCGAGGTATTTCAGGAAGTGAGACTTTCCTGAACCATAGTAACCGTCTATCCATATACCTACATGGGCGAACGATTTGTTGTTCTTGATGGCATCAAGTATGCGGAAGAGACCATTGATGATCTCATCCGTAAACACGTATTCCTGTATTTCGATGCGTTCTGTCTCTGGGTCAAACTTGGTAGCACTGACGGCAGGATTGACAGCACGGTTGATTGGCTTGCTATATAAATCTTTCAGTTTCATAAGTTACTCATTGATAAGTAGTGTTGCACGATAAGTGTGATTGTCTGGGAGCGTATCAAACAGACGGAAAGAGTTCTGGTCACGATGTCCTGGGTAGAAGACGATAATCTTATACTTCCCTGTATCGTTGTAGTCCTCATAGAGGGCAAGAAACTCGTTGACTCTCAGATATGGAAACATGCTGCCGATGCCATACAAGAAAACGTATGGACGACGGTATTGATCCTTAATGGTAATATGGTCAATGATACGTTGATGAATGTACTGCACGAACTCTGGAGAATGGGCATTACGGGTCAATGTGTCCTGGGTATTTTGTGCCTTGGACGGATCGTTCAGCTCTTTCTCCAACTGGTATTTGAGCATAGACGGATGACGCAGGAACTTCTTCTGGTCGAGAAAGTTGCAAAACTCCTCAAACAGATTCAGTGTAAGTACATCTACATAGTTGATAGGGCGAATGAGATTCGCCTTAAACTCCTGTATCTGGCGACGGATGTCATACTCCTTCTCTGCCGGATATTGGTAGATGAAGAAGTTATAGAACAGATCGCCGTTCTCCGTGTCCTGGAAACCAGGGCTGTTCAGTTTATCATCAAGTTCTTTTATCGTCATATCACATTGATTTCTTTATGTTATCTATTTCGTATGGCTGCAGGAGACAAGCTTCCAAGAACCATGGTTCTCCCTTCGCCAAGTAGTAGTCGTAATTGTTGCAGACCAGGGAATGAAGACGGTTATCATTAGTCAGCATTCCAACCTTTCTCATGATTGTGAGATATGCACTTGCAACCTTTCCCTTTGTAGAGTCACTCCATGAGTCAACAAACTCGTCTTTGGCAGAGATTTCGTTGAACTCCATCATGAGGTCTTCCTTGTCTATGCTCTTTGAAATACTGTTCCACTTGCGCATGGTGACATTCACGTGGAAGTCGAAACATATCTTGTATGTTTTGAGTATCACATAGAACAGAGCGATGACCTTGTCACTATCGCTCATTTCCTTGAAGTCATCCCAGAATGAAAGAGGCATTGTTTGATAACGCCTTTTTATCTCGTGAATGTTTCTAGAACGAGCTGCTTCTGCATTGATATGCAGCAGATTGTTGTTGATCTTTTCTTCTTGGAGCAGTTCTTCGCTGTTTTCTGCTTGAAGTAAAGGCAACAGGGTGAGTGTTTCTTCGAAAAGAAAGCCCCCACCTGTCAATGCTGCTGTATATGGACTGTTATTCTTGTTCATTATTATTCAATACTTTTGCAAATGTAATACTAATCGGTGCAGTCTATCTGCATTTCATTATAATTCTGCAAATTACGACGTAGATTTGCCAATATCTCCTGTTTGAAAGGCTCCGGTTCGAGCACTTTAACGTCAAATCCAAACGAAAGTATCAATTGCGTAAACTCGTATGTAGGTCGTACTTCAACAGCCAGAATACGATTTTCTGCATCTACTATTTCCTGCGAATGATGCAGGGGCTTGGACACGATATAGGGATATTGCTTTTTGGAGAATTGAAGCAGAACCCTAATCTTTTCAACGTCTGATGGCGGTATTGTCACACCGAACACATCATCGAAGTAGTGTTCAAAATCGACCTCTTTATTTGGTATGTATGCCATATCTTCCTCAACATTGAAGTTCTGTATTCGGTCGAGGGCATAGTTTGATATTCTGTCAGCCTCGGCATCATACGCCATAAGGAACCATCGGTTGTTGTATTGCTTGATGTACCAAGGATGTACAACAACGGTGTACTCTTCATCGCAATTCTTATAGTTGCGATACGTGATTCTTACAGCTTGATGGCTTGTAGCAGCATCTATGATGTCAGGCAGTAAGTTCAGTCCCCTGAGATAGGGGTTTTGTTCAAAGCCAATCATGTTCTCCTGCTTGCCTCTAAGTCCAAATCGCCATTCCAGGTTGGAAATGACTTCATCCACCCATGCGTTGCTTGGCAATCCTCTGAAACGCCTGAGAGTGATGATAACAGAGCGAAGCTGTCGTGCTTCATCTTCTGTCAGTGGTTGGGCATTGATGGTAAAGTCAGGATCACGGTAACGATAATAAACCCTTCTGCCATCTTGCTTTCTTTCAAGCGGCACACTCCAGCCTGTTTCACTTTCCATGAATTTGATGTCCTCAAATATCTGTCGCCGGCTCACTCCTCCTACGCCATTATAGTAGTAGATGGCCTCTTCGCACTTGTCGATGAGGTCTTCCATGTAGTATCTGTGTCGTCTGTCTCGAAAGCATTTATCGAGAGTCTGGTAGCGTATAGCTGCATTCTTGTTTGTTGGCATACTGGGTTCCTTTTACATTATCGAATTAAATCATTGACTGTGACTCCAAGACACTTTGCAATCTCAACAAGATTCTCCAAATTCGGTTGTGCATTGTTGGTACACCACTTGGAGATCGTTGCTGGATCTTTACCTAATTGTTCAGCGAGCCATTTGTTGGTTCTCTTTTTTTCAGCTAGAACAACTTTCAGCCGGTTCAGGTCTTTATTTTCCATAATTGCTTATTTAATGTTTCTACATATGCAAAAGTAGTGTTTTTATTCGAAATATCATAATAAAATTGGAAAAAAAGAGGCTTTACGCTCAAAAAAATGATAAAAACATCAATTTATGTCCAAGTATTTTGTATCTTTGCCCAAAATTGGGTGTTTAAGGCATTCAAGAAGATTTTATCGATTTTTATTTTGAGATGCAGATAGGCTGCATAAATGTGATTTACCTTTGCCAAAGAATTGAGATTTTTAATAAACAATGACATGGAAAAAGCTCAAGTAGAATATAATTCTAAAGGCAAAAATGGTTCATGGGATGCCAACAGATTAGTGAGGGAATATATAGGCATCGCCTGGATGACGAATGACTCGATTCCTTTTCAAAAACTTCCTTGGGACTGCCAGGTAAGGATTCGTAGGGTAGCAGCAGTAATTGGTGCTTATCTCGATAACAATCAGAAGGAGTCGGATCCATTCGATGTCATCAGCAGCGTATTCTCAAATTTCGACAACAGAAAAGTTCTGTCGGAATCGAATGTCGATGTGTCGGACTTTGAACAACTCAAAAAGAAGCTTTGTGAAGTGTCCGATGAATCTTGGCGAATGGAACATATGCTGAAACAATTTCAGCTAAACGAGGACAGAGAGCAACTTCTGAATATTCTTCTTCGTTATAGAATTGCTACGGAGGAATTGGAAAATACTTTCTCTGGCATCTTAGAGGCACGTACTGGAGCATACATTGGTACAAAGGCTCTTCAAGGGCTTTACAATTCCAAGCTCCAAGAGTGCAACAGGAGGGTGGATGATATGATAGTTCTGCTTTTAGGCAGTACTTTCAAAAGAACATTTACGGAACGAGAATTGATTGAGCATTACAACTATCCAGCAACAACGGATGATGAATTGCTCGATTGGCAAACAGATAATTTATAAGTATGAATACAGAAGATAAACTGAAACTTGTAGATGCAATAAATTGCAAGTTTCCACAAAACAATATAATTGAGCTCTACTATGATATTGGTAGAGTTCTACCTTTTACTGCCTAAAAGTTTCCTGATGGTAGAGTATCTGATTGGTACAGAAATCAATACGTTCAGGTTGTTAGAGTAGAACCACATGGCAGATTCGGTAAGTATGGTACCGCATATGGTTTCTATTATCGTAATGGTGAAAGGGCAGATAGTTCAGACTCACCAGAATTATGTTGGTGTAAGAAGGACGATACGGAACCTCAGCCAATACCAAACTGCGGATGTGGCTCCTGGGCATTACTTGAAATACAGGGAGAAGGTGCAAAAGAGCATGAAGTTAAAGTACTCGGATTGGATGATGTGTTTACATTCGGAAAATATAAGAACAAAACTATTAGAGAAGTTATTGATGCAGACTGGAACTATGTAAAGTGGGCAATCATTGAGTCTCAGCGATTGTTAGCTGATATAGACTCTATAATTGAATATCACAGAAGTAGTCTAAAGACATTACAGCCAGATGATTTGATAACATTCGGCAAATATAGGGGTAAAACCCTGCAAAGCGTCTATAACGATGATGTTCAATACCTGAAATGGATGGAAAGTCAAAATCCTGATTTCATCATAGATTGGGAGAAACTGACATCCGAGAGTAAATCATAAACGTAAAAATAGTAAGATTATGAGCAAGAATAGAACGGAAAACCCCAATATACCTTCGGGTAGAATAGATATGCTTGAAAAGGATGAAATTTTCGTCTTTGGTAGTAATCTTGCAGGGAAACATCTTGGTGGTGCAGCAAAAGCAGCATATAATAAATTTGGAGCTCAATGGGGTGTAGGTGTAGGGTTGACAGGTCAAGCTTATGCCATACCAACCATGCAAGGAGGTGTGGAAACAATTAAACCATACGTTGATGAGTTTATTGAGTTTGCAAAAGAACACCAAGAAATGAAGTTCCTGGTTACATGCATTGGCTGTGGTATTGCAGGTTTCAAGGCAGAAGAAATTGCTCCTCTTTTCAAGCAGGCAATAGCAGTTTGTAACATATATCTTCCCAAAGAGTTCTATAATGTAATAGTAGCTCCTTATCTTGAACATTGTTTCTACTATGGCAAAAATATTCCGGAGGATTGTGGTGCTCATGTGGGTCATCAATATGAAGGATATTGGGTTAGATTTCATTTTAATAATGATGATTATCTATTGAACGAAACCCTGTGTTACATAAGAGAAGGGCTTGGCGATTTCTGCACCAATGATGGTGTACCAATATCCATGAAGGCAATTCTTTACAACCGTTTCTGCCATTGGGGTTGGTGCGAGACGCCTGATACGTTTCGCAGTTGGTACGAAGCTCTTGACTATACTAATGTTTTAAGAAAAAGTAGTGAACATCAAAAGAATCCTGTCAACGTGTACTGCCCAATGCTCATGGGAACTATATTAGGGGACATTGCAGGAAGTATCTATGAGTTTGATCCGCACAAGTCAACGGATATAAACATCCAAGATAAGAGAATGGACTACACCGATGACACAATAATGACCATTGCTGTGGCTGACTGGATTTTGAACGATAAGCGGCATACCAAGAAGGGATTAGTTGAACGTATGCAGCAATGGGGACGCAAATATCCTAATCCTATGGGAGCATATGGTAACATGTTCTCACAGTGGCTACGCAAAGACAATCCGAAACCATATAATTCATGGGGCAATGGTTCTGCCATGCGTGTGTCTGCAGTCGGCTTTGCTTTTGATACATTGGAAGAAACAATGAAAGTTGCAAAGATATGTGCCGAAGTGACACACAATCATCCCGAAGGCATTGAGGGAGCACAGGCAACGGCAGCTGCTATTTTTATGGCAAGGACTGCTAACTCTAAGGAAGATATACGCCGCTTTATCACTGATACCTTCGGTTACAATCTTAACAGAAGTTGCGATGATATACGCCCAACATATGGATTTGACGGCAGTTGTCAAGGTACAGTGCCAGAATCCATCATTGCTTTTCTCGACAGCAAAGACTATGAGGATGCTTTGCGGTTATGTATCTCGTTAGGAGGTGATGCAGATACAATGGGAGCTATAACTGGAGCCATTGCTGGTGCTTATTATAACAAGATGCCTTATGCTCTGTACAATTTTGGCATGGAGAAACTGCCTAAAGACATCCAAAACGTTGTTGGACTGTTTAATAGTAAACATGGGCATAGTGTTTCGTGTAGATGGCGAAATGCTGAGTTTGATACAGAGGAGCTTATTAGAAAAGTAAAATCAGGTAAAATATTCATTTAAGATAAGATGGACAAAGATAATATAAAAAGACCAATATTCGGTATTAGCCGACATCGTATGGGCATAGATGGAAATGGGATTACTACGCTCGTTGCCTTCATGGGATGCCCATTGAAGTGTAGGTACTGCCTGAATGATCAATGTCATGCCCCATTATATGAAAATGATGGTAGTTCTTTGCAAAAAGGCATATGGATGCTTACACCAAAGGAATTGTTTGACGTCGTGAAGATTGATAACATCTACTTTCAATCCACAGGTGGAGGTATATGTTTTGGAGGTGGAGAACCTACAATGAATGCGGATTTTATCATTGAGTTTGCTAAACTATGCCCCAGAAATTGGAAACTGACAATAGAGACATCTCTTCATTGTTCATGTGAGACTATAGAGGCTTTGTCCAAATATATAAATGAATGGATAGTTGATGTTAAGGATATGAATGATTCTATATACAAGAATTACACGAAGGTGACTTCTGATATTCATTTGCAACTCCATACCTTAAAAAAGTTTGTGCCATTAGATAAGGTTACAATCAAAGTGCCTCTTATTCCTCATTTCAACACGCAGGTAGATGTCGATAGAAGCATTAATAAATTGAAGAGGATGGGATTTAAGAACATTTCTCAAATCAAATACATAGAACGAGAAGCTAAATTTGATTCAAAACAATAGTTCGATATGAGAAAAGGAAAAGAAAAATGTGAGATACTGAAAGCTATCCGTACTTATGTTGCGGACAAGTATGGCGTGGAATATACGCCTTCAGAATGTAATCATAAAGGTGAGTGTCAAGGCACTTGCCCGAAGTGTGATGGCGAATTGGCTGATCTTCAAGAAAAGCTGGAAGCTAAAGGTATTACCGATATTTCAGAAGATGCCAAACTTAGGGAAATGGTAAGAAATTATCTATCCAAAACTAAGGTAGAAGATTATTCTCTTCTTGTTCCTGATGACGATTCCGAAAGAACGCAAGGTATGCCTATGCCTTTACAAGGTGACCTTGCTATTGAAGATGGACTTGTTCCAGACGATCCGATAGAAGGGAATATGGACTTTTTTCCTATAGAGAAAAGAAAATTGTTCCTGGAATGTAACATAGCAGGTGCAGCGTTTTACAACATTGATGATATTTGGGACGAGCTACAAGACGGTTCGAAATTGGTCCTTGTTCGTGAGAAAAACAACGTCCATGATGAAAATGCTGTAGCGGTAGCCATAGCAGGTGATGAAGGATCTGAATACGAGGACGTTGGACCAACTCTTGGATATATACCAAGAAAGGTAAATAAGTCGTTGGCTGCACTACTTGATATGGGGTGGCAAGATGTCTTTGAAACTGAAATCAGTGGACTAAGAAAGGATGCGCCTTACAGTGACCGCATTCACATCTCTATCTTTATAAAAAACAAAGATGTCGAAGAAGAGCCTGAAAAAGATGACTTTCGACTACGAATGATGGTTGTTACAGAAGAGGACAAATGGAAACATATGGCTGACGAACTGTGGCAGAAAGGATATACTTATTTTCGTTGGGGTGGTTTTCCTCCTTGGGAGCGTGACTTACCAAATAAAGGTGATAAAGTGGTATTCTTGTATTATGATGGTGAGCAGTATTTCATGTATCTTATGAAAACAATTGCCATTGGTGAACAAACCATGCCATTCCTTGAAGACATTGAAGATCTGCATCGAGTTGATGACTGTACTGGCTATGTTTTAACGAACGTGGTTGGCCCCGTTATAATGGAGGATTGTGAACTGTATTTACCAAAAGAACTGCTAAAAGGTAAATATCAACCAGACGAACGCATTTCACAATCACTTACGAATAAACTCATGGATATATTTGTCAGTCATCAATATTCAAGCCTCAATGACTTATGATGTAATGAACAAATCGATTTCAATAATACAAAACGTGTATGAACTATAAAATAAAATACGATGAATAAAATATTTTGCTTGGAAACAGAATGGGATCAGACTCTGCATGATTTGAAGAAAAAATCACCGGTCTTACCTCTCCTTGATTTTTTGGAGAATGCTATAAAAGTAGATTATACATTCAGACAGGTAGCTACTGAATCAGATTTCAAATATTATATAGAACATTTACACCAACCAAGTTATAGCGCATACGACACGATATATTTGTGCTTTCATGGGAAGGAAAAGAGTATCTGCTTTGCTGATAAAACAAATTTGGACTTGATTGCTTTTGCTGAAAAAGATGCAAATCGAGGTATTTTCGAAGGTAGAAATGTTCATTTTGGAAGTTGCAGCACATTGAAAATGAACAAAGAAGAGATACTGCATTTTAAGCGATTAACTAAAGCACGTATGATAACAGGATATACTGAAGATGTTGATTTTACGTCTAGCTTTATATTTGAAACCTGGCTTCTGAATGCAATGTGGCTCAACAGTGATTTCGCAGCAAAACGAATAAATGATCTTGCTGAGAATGAAATGCCATATTATACTAAGAAATTTGGCTTTGAAGCTTTTTAATAATTGTAATAAACATTAAACATATAATTATGAAACAATTTTTATTGACTTTATTGCTGACATTTGCTGTCGGCATCGGATATGCCCAAACTGAGCATATGAAATTCAAAGGGATTCCTATGGAAGGAACTCTCCAAACATTTACAACAAAGTTGAAAACTAAGGGCTTTACACCAATTGGCATTCAGGATGGAGTATCTATGCTAACTGGTGAATTTGCGGGTTATAAAAATTGTACCATTGGTGCAATCGCTGATAAAAGTGGTATGATTTGCAAAGTGACAGTCATTTTTCCTAGTATGGATCAGTGGGGTGAGTTGGATAAATGTTATTCCGGGTATAAATCCATGCTGACGGAAAAGTATGGTGAACCGGTAAAATGCGAGGAGTATTTCGATAAGCTTTATGATCGTGATGCTTCTTCCAAGATGTATGGAATAAAGTTCGATAATTATAAGTACTATTCAGTTTTTACCTGTGAGCAAGGAGATATTCAACTTGAAATAGCTCATAATGATGTTTCGTCATGTTATGTGATGTTGAGTTATTTCGATAATGCGAATCAGGAGAAACTTAGAAAACAAATTATGGATGACCTATAATTTGTCGAAATGAAGAGTAGTCTATTACATAGAACACTCTTCTTTCAGTCGTTTCACGAAATGCTCACATTGTGGGTCATTAAGGAATATACAATAGCGACCACCTTCCTGCTTGTGTGGACAACGACACAGGATAAGGTGGCCGTCTAAAGCTTTACTATGCCAATCGTAACTGTTAGCACAATCCTTACAATGGTAGATTGTTGCAGTTGCGATTGGCTTTGTTTGTTTCTTTCTTGGTTTGGGCATAAATCAATCTTTATAATTATGTTATCGGCGAAGACTTCTGGTTTCTTCTCTTTGTAGAAGAGTGTCGTTCATCGCAAATGAAGTAACTGTTCCACAGCCAAGTGCTCTGATAGCTGCCTTAGAGGTATTGCCTGTATCTACTACATTGTCAATGAGATAAGGTGTACGATTCGAGGGTAAGTCTTTATATCTGTAGAACCCCATATCTTCGACTGAAAGCGTCTGGCCTCTTTTCTTGGCATCATATTGCGAGCCTCGCTCTATGCCACGGAGGGCTTCAACGATAGGGAGGTGAGTGTATGACGAGATAGCTTTTGCCAACTGCATGGTCTGTTCGGCTTTGCCATGATGTCCTGGGATTGGAACGAGAACCGCATTTTGTGGTAACAGCTTTGCTATCTGGCGTGCAGCATAGTCTATTGCATCATTGTCTCCATCTTTCAGTTTATGAGCTACCCACCGGTTGATACCATCATAATATCTACCAGTGGATAGGAATGTAATACCATCTGAAACTGTTTTGATTGGTTCGTTTTCTGTCATGGAGTAAATAATAACATGAGTTCTGCATAACGTCTGCGCTCAATGGAAGGGATTCGTTTCCCTCGCCAATGGCAATGATTCACATAATCGTCTCTGATGTTCCGGTTGCCTACTTCGAGTTTCTTCAAAACAGAGCTTTTAGGGTATTTGCCTTTATATCCGGTCACCTTGTATGGTCCGATATTATATGATAATGCAGCAAGGAGTAGGGAGTCTTGACCATAGGAACGAAACATAGCGCATAACTCTCTGAGGTCTTTACGAAGAAGTTGCTCTGCTTCATATGTTGACATATTAGCTGAGTAACGTTCTCCAGGTCTGAGCTTATGTCCATAACCTACATAAGGATAGTCCTTAGCTCGGTGCATGCCTTCATAGAACCTGATACAGCATACCGCACGCTCGAAAGGTGGCAACTCGAATATGGATGCCGGTGTTGATGCCGGTCGCTCTGTCGGCATTCGAGCCTGAACATTCGTAACCAGACTCAATGATATAAGCAGGAATAATATTATCTTTCTGAAAGTCATTTTATCTTGAATTTGTTTATCTCGTCAATCATATTCTTGACATCGAGGTTTACACTTACGAAATTCTGATATAGGATTCGCTCCTTGGCATCCTTGGATGGGAAGGTGTAGAACTTCGGTATCTTGTAGTTCGCATAGTCAGCTTCTTCCTCAGCAATCTTCTTCATGTCGAAGTCTGTCTTGCAGTAGAACTTAGAAGTTTGGAACTCTGCCGACTCTTGGATGTTCATGCTGTCACCTCGTCCGGTCTTTGTCTTTATGAAGTCACGAGCAGACTGACCGCATATCCAACCTGTAGGCATGTCTGAAATCTTACTGGCAGGAACAAGGCTGTCCATGTTCTCATTGAGATTGATGGAAGTCTTGTCACGGTCGATGGTCACACCTTTCTTTAACTGAACTACCTTGCCGAAGATGTCGTTGGAGAGCCATTCCAAAGTCTCTTTTGCTCTTGCTGAACCACTTACTACGTTACCGACTGTGGTGATAACCTTCTGCATACCCACCTTGCCGTAGTCAGATTCAAGCTGTGGTAGCTCCTGAAAACCGAGAGCCACGCTTACCTTATTGCTTCGGGCAGTACCGATAAGTCGGTCAATCTTGTGGAAGTAGAGCGTAGGCAACTCGTCCACGATGATGCTGACAGGAATATTCTTGCCCTGGCCAGTGTTGACACGGGTAACAAGACGGTTCAGAATCAAAGCATTCAACGCACCAATGATACTTTCCATCTCTGGGTCGTTGGCTATGAGCAGATATGACGGATTCTTAGGATCAGACACCTTCAGGTCAAAATCATCACCATCCTTATGGAATATCCAATATGACTCCTTGGTAGCCAATCTGGAGGTATAGACACGGAGTGTACCAATCATACCTTCCAACTGTTCCATAGCCTTATTCTTCATGGCTGTCTGGAAAGGACCGAGGAGAGGAACAACCTCTGGATCTGTTTCCAAAACCTCAAAGATAGTCTGGTAATCGAGATTGAGGAACGATAGGATATGTGGCATGTCACTATACTTGCCAAGCCAATACTCTGGCTCCACCTCTCTGCCGGTATGGTCAAAGACTCTGCCAGTAGGTTTCGGTCGATGAGTCTTTGGCTCTGTTGTCATTTCTGCAATAAGAGGATTGCCGTTCTTGTCGTATGGTACCTTCTTGTAGTTGACAAAGAAATAGATACAAGCTGCCAGGAAGTTGACTGCTGATGTCTGGAAGAACTGGTCGCTACCGCCACCACCTTCTTTCTTACCTTTCTGCAAAGACTCCAATAGGGTTTCTGCCGTTTCACTGGCTGCAGCAAGGTTACCAATGTATTTCTGCTGAATAGGATTCACACGTCTGGAGTATTCCACATCCACAAAGTTGATGATGTTGAACTTGCATCCTTGTGGCACCTTCCCGGCTTTCTGGTTTATCTTGTAGTGATAATACAGCTTCTGCGCAAGAGTCGGGAACTTGTAATCATATACAACCATAGCAAACCCCTTGGCACTGTGCTGGCGGATGAACGGCTCGATGATGGAGAATGTCTTACCGGAACCAGGAGTACCAACTACCCATGTTCCACGGAAAGGATTCACGATATTCACCCAACCTTTGCGGAACTTGCCCTTGTAGTAATAGCGCATCGGGATGTTTACGCTATACTTGTTCTCCTGCAGTTCCTGGCATTGCTCAAATGACTCGTTCTCGAAGTTGAAACGGTCTTTGAGCAATCCTTCCTTCAGGAACTTTGAGATATTGTCAAGGGCAACATGGATGCAGATGGTACCAAGAATAGAGGCAGCCATGTAGAGCCAGATGTTCAGACTGATGGTATAGAACCTCACATCCATACGATGACCAAAAAGCCATATAGACAGTATGGTGACGAACAGTCCACCCACCAACGGATAGAACACCTGACGGCGAGCATCAAACTCCAAATGTTTCTTGTTTCGGGTGCCAATGCAGGTGATACAGATAAGCACGATGGTAGCAATCTTGCTCCATACGAGGTTGCCATCCATATAGATGAACCACCGCTTTACACGGCTATGTATGTCACAAACAATGCCACCCCAATAGTCAAGCAACGCTGGGTCTATAGCATACTCAAAGAACTCCACTATCAATGATAAGTATATCAGACAGCGGAATATCTTATACATGGTCTGTAATTCTTTTGTTTCCTCCATGAAACCTTATTCTTGTGTTATAGTGAATATTTAATGCTAATTATATAAAGTGATGATAGGACGGACTTTATGTGCTTGCGTTTTTGGTGTTTCTTGAATTGCTCCTGAGGCTAACGAGTATAACCAGGCTTTGGCTGTTTCCTGGTCTTTAACCTCTGTCGATGTCCAATACCAACACTCATCCGGATTGTCTGGAATCACATCGCCTCCGCACTTGCGAATATACGTATTAACCGCACTACGTGCTTGATACAAGAGTTTTATCTGAGCAACTGAAGGGATGTAGGCACTCTGACCATATTGCCACATGTCAAAAACTGCTGAAGCTGCAGGCGAAGTTCCAGTGGAATACATAGCATGAGTATTGCCATTGCCATCAAATGCAGCAATATCAGCTGATGTGTTATGCTTCATTCCGAGAGAGTCAGAATAGGCAAACGGTTCAATGTCCTTTAGATAGACAGCATAGCCTGTGCCTTGTATGTTCTCGTTCTGATTCACATAGAACACCACAGCAATAGGAGTCTTGTTTTGGGACTTAACTTCCTCGAATCTTACGACTTTGCCATCTGTACAGAGGATATCGCAGGTCTTCATTGCCGTATCAGGAAAGTCTCGATGCTCATCGCATGAGGCAAATGCTACTGCCATGAGAGTAGTACAAATGATATTTAGTATCTTCATTGTTGCTATTTCTTTAATGTGGGTATCTTGAATCCTATCACGATGCCAGTGCGAAACAAGTCTTCCCGTTTGGGAAGAGTGAGGTCACATTTGGCTTGAACAAACAATCCCCATCCGTGACGAAGGGCAACGTTATGCTCGTAACCGACATGCAAGCCACCGACAAACTTGTCTGTGTCACTGCCAGCACTTGCGCCAATACGGAGGTTTCCGTAGTTGTTCCTTCCTCTTGCCACACAAGGCTTGTAGGCTGCGCCAATTCCCCATGTACGGTAGTTGTTCCAAAATGACTCAGGACAGACGTGTCCGCATGATGCGCATTCATCCCATTTGATGTAACCGTTGATGAAGTACTCCCAAGAGTTGTGGTAGCGTGTTTCATGTTCCCATGAGATTGTTGCATCCAAACCTCTCTGATACAAAGCACCTACACCTACGGATATGCGGTCGCTATGGCTCTGGGCGAATGATGAGCCTGAAACGCACAGTCCCATCATCAATGACAATATGTATTTCTTCATCGTCTTATTCCTCCATCATTAAATATGAATTGAATGAGTCGGCATACAGAACATCTTCGTAGTCTATATCCAGATTGATAGTTCTTCCGCTAATCTGCTTCTCTGAAATCTCAATAGTCAGCACCTTGTCGTTAGGGAATGTCATCTTTTTCAGGACGAGAACGTTTCTATAACCATATTTGAAGGTCTTGGACTGGTCAAGCACCATAGCTGGCGTAAGCTCAATCATCTGGGCATTAGTTGCCTTGGAAACCTTCTTGTCATTCAGTTTGATACGCATCTCATCAATATCAAAGCGGATATTGGTACGGTTCTCTATGCTGAAATCAATGAAGAAGTATTCTCCTACAGAGTAGATGTTGTTCAACCTCATGGTCATTCTGTGCTGCTTGGTGCTCACATTTCGTATTTTTGCCGATGAGTTCCATATCTTTCGGGCATATCTGGTCATATCCTCAGTACTCATAGATACAGAAGGATTATGGTATGGAATCTTCTCCGAAGCAAGAATCTGTTTGTCTGTGACTGCTTCCTGCATTCGTGTAGTGTATATCAGAGCGTACTGGGTTCTGTAACGCTCTGTAACTATCGTCACAATAGCAAGGATGTCACCATCTGCATGTACGGCTGCACCTTCCTTGGGTTTCAGACGGATGGTATTGTTGATTGGCTGGTCGCCGACCACTGCATCTGTAGATATGTCAACGAAGCGGACTGGCTCAGAGGCGGTAATGACTGTTGTGACATTCTCATTGATGGTAAGCTGCTCCATTTCCTGATACGTCTGTTGTGCCATGGATGGGAGGGAGGCTAATGCGCATACTACCAATGCGCAGATTTTCTTGATAGTCTTCATAATCATATATGTCTTTATTATTTTTCTTTCTGGTTTGAACGTGAATTGATGAGATACACAAATGTTCCGTATTTCAGCTTGGCTGAGTTCTTCTTGATGGCCTTGCTGATGGCGTTGCTTGTCTTCTGAACGGCATTGGTAACGGCTTGTGCTCCCCAAGATGCCAGATTGCCACCTCCAGTAGATGTACTGTTGGTAAGGGTTGAAGTGTTGCTCAAAGCACCGCTACCAACATCTTTTGTGGTCTCTCTGAACTGGCTGCTTGGTACATATAATCCTTCAAGTCCGTCGGTATCATAGAGCGAAAGGTTTACCTTGACGATGTCATCATCTACCATGATACTCTTGACTGTGCCCTTGACACGCTGTGAACCGAAGCCGCTCATGGTGGCATAGATGTAGGAGCCTTTATGAATGACGGCTTCATTGATGACAATATCATCGAGCAGACGAAGTCGTACCCTTGATCCATCCACCGCCTTGATGTTCTCGTCTATGATAGCCTTGATAAGTCCAGCTTCCTTGTCATTGTCACACAGGGTGTTGAAGTAGTCGGAAGTAACCTTGACCTTCTTGACGACCTCATGCGGTTCATCATCGGTCTTCTTCTTTTCCGGAATTTCAACCTTTCCTTCCTTGGCATCGCCCGTTTGGGCAGTTACTTCGGCCTGCATGGATGGGGTAGAGACCTGCTGAGCCTGAATCCTTGCCTGGGCAATGGCTCGATTGAGTTCTTCCATCGCCTCCTGCTCACGCTGTTTGCCACGAGCTAAGCGATCATTTTCTGCAGAATTGTTGCCTTTGGCGATTTCCTGGCCTTTCTGTGCGCTCTCCTGTAGCTGCCTTTGCATCTCAGAGAGCTTCTCGGCTTCCTGGGCTTCCACCTGTTTACGTTCTTCATCTGAGTACTTTGTATCATACTCTTCCTTGGTATCTTCTTCATTGCGTTCAATGTTTCCTACTGCTGAATAATCGTCTATCTTACCGTATGATTTGAGCATACTCTCATACTTGTTACCAATACCGTCTCCCTTCATTTTGGCATCAGGCAGGTCTGGATTAAGATACTCGGTCGTAGTGAGACCATCAGGAATCTCAGCCTTCTCCGTATGAAAGAGGTCAATGACGAAGTAGCCGACAAACAACAGAGGGAAGTAAATGATAAGCGGTATCATATACTTGGGCTGTTTCCAGTTAATCTTTTTCAATGCGTCCATCGTTATCTATCTTTTCGTTATTATTCTTTTGATTATCTCTATTCATGGCAGGATGCGTGGTGTAGGCATTTTCAACAGCTTTCCAGACTTTGCTGTGTCGCAGACGCAACATCTGCTCTTGCCTTTCCGTAGCACTTTGTCTTGACTGTTGATGACTATACACCACTACCAACCTGTAGATGTTCAGACCAAAACAGAAGATTATGAAACCAAATACAAGGTAGAGGAACAACAGTTTATGGTCATTAGCAAACAGTTGTACCTTGGCTGCAAGCACATCAAGCTTCATCGTCTTGGCAAACTTGCGTCCTGCCTGCACCTCAGTCTCATATCTCTGACGATATAGAGGATCATCTTTGTCTGGCATCTTTTCACCGATAAATATATTCTTCCATCCCATATCAATATGTCAGTTTGGTCTTTTGTTCTATATCCTTATTGAGAAGGGTTCTCCAGTTGGTGATGAGCAAACCATGTGGGTTGTTGTCTGTACGGGGAACACGCTTCAAATGACCTGCCGTCACAAGTTCTCTGGTAAGAATGCTTGTGCGTCGCTCAATACGCTGTCTGCCATAGTAGGTGAACTCCATCTTCTCCTTGTCGAACTTGATACTGTCACAGAAGATACTGAATACGGCACTCGTACCCATGATGTTTGAGTAGAAGCCTTTCTCCTTTAATGTATTGTACTGCGCAAGACCCGTTTCATCGACCAGATACATGGCTTTATCCATTGTATATTTGATGTACTTGTCATCTGGCGCAAGAGTGAAGAAGTAATGGTGGAACATCTCCACATGACTCTTTGCTTCCACATCGAGCGTTTCTTCCATGGTGCTGCGCTGTACGAGAATAGGAACATTGCCATCCAACACGTACACTTTCTGATGAGCATCTGAAACCATTTGCTTGGCTGTCCAAATGCTGGAGATACAGATGATGATGCAGCCCACAAGGAAGAGTGAGCAGATAATCATCACCAACTTGATTTTGTTTTCGAGATTCTTTATTACCATACCTTATTATATATGTATTATTTGCTGTTTACATCACTTTACTAATCATGCCCTGGGTTGAAATCTTGGCTTGCTGTGCCACACCTTCACCGAAGTTTCGGGTAGAGAATGCTGTATCTCCTTCAGGAATCATCCATGCAGCAAGGTCTGGAACGAGGTTCAGACATTTCAATGCCACAATGCTTGCTGCCATCAGATAACCGGCTGAGAAGAACGAGTTCTGCAGATATGCTGCCATCGTCTGCTCACTTTCGGTAATGGCTGTAAGGTTCTCCACCTGAATGCAGAGCACTATATCAAAGAGTAAAAGGACATAAAAGCCCACGAAGTATAGCATTGCTCCATAGAAATGTACCGTGAGATAACGTATCAGCCACTTTGCCCAGGCTCCTTCCCATTTCGGCAAGAGAGAGAATGCCCATTGTATCGGACCGAATATCGTCAGCATACCCAGGAGTATCTGTTGGCAATAGATGGTTGCCCACCAGCCTATGCGGAAGACTATCAATGCGATGAGCATGATTACCTTGTCTATGCCTACCACTGCACCAGCTGTGAGTGACGTGAACCAGAGCTTGGAAGCATCAGTTTCCATGTTCGTCACTTCATCCACACCTGCCTGTTCCATGGTGGACTCTATCAGGTTTGGATCCGATGTGCCGGAATGGGCTACGTCAGCCTGAGCCTGTAATGAGTTATAAAGAGTGTCTCGTGTATAGATGAGTTCCTGGACTTCTTCAAACTTATCCTCAATCTGTGCGGACTCTGCTTCATACAAGTCATGGGTGTATGAACCTATGCAGTTAGGGATATAGGAGAGAAAGTCAAGTACACACCAGCTGCTGCCGCTGTTTGTTATGCCGGTATCTGCAGGTGGGTACCACCAACAGAGAATGACACTGACCACAAGAGGCTTGAACAGCTTCATAATGTCTATCGGCTCATGCTTTACCATCATCTTGTAGGCCATACTGCCAGCTACGACTATCGAGAACAGCGCAGCTAGAGCCATACACATCTGCAATATCCACCAAAACGGACCTTGTGAGCCTGTGAACGTGGCATCACAAAGGAACTCGTTGGTCTGGAAAATCACATCATCAATCTCCTGTTCGAGGATCTTGATACCGAAATCGGAAAGGATGTTTGAATCTGCCATGTTTTATTGTCTTACTATGTTATTGCCTTCGGAGTCTTCAGTTTCTGAGCCTCCAGAGTTATTTCCTACATTCTTTTTGCCTGCTTCACGCCATCTGCTGATTGCTGATGATGCGTGGCTGGCTACATTGTTTCTTCTTTCAAGTCGTGCAGCAAGCAAGGAGGAGGTCTTTCTCTTGTTGCTTAGTTGGACTAAAAAGGAGATAAGTGTCTCATTCTGCTTGGTAATGTCATCATAGATGGCAAGATACTGCTGTTTGCGCTGGGCATTGGGCATATAGGCATCCTGCATCTCCTTGATGGCTATCTTGTACATCTTGTAGTATTCTGTCCATCGTGTCTTGTCTGAAACAGAACCACCTGCGCTTACTATTCGGTCTATGTTCGCCTGAAAGTCCGAGAGCTTGGAGTTGATCTTGTTTCCTTCTGCAAGCCAGGCAATGTCAATCTGCCGGTCTGCAATGTTGAGTGCCTCTATTTCTGCTCGTTGGGTAAGAGATGCTTTGATGCTGTCAGCAACATCCACCTGTTGATATGCAGAGACTCCTGCCATGGTTCTGAAAAACTGCTTGTTCTTTTTTGCTGCAGTCTTCTGATAGCTGTTGTGTAAGGCATCATAATAGAATGCAGGAGTGAGACCACCAGAACCAATCTCCTGAACTGTAATCTGGTTCATCTTGGCTGCATCATGGTTGTAACTCACATATCCTTGGGCTGATGCGTTAAAGCATAACGTCAAGCCACAAAGGCAAAGTACTGTCCGTGAAGAGATTAAATGTTTCATATTCATTGAATTTTTATTTATTATCCTAATAGCCTAAATATCCTGCACCTCTCCATCTTCCGAAGGCATCGCTTATGATTTCCTCCTTGCTCTTGGCACGGTACACCTGCTTTTTCCAATAGCCTATTCTCACTTGGATATATCTCCATGTTTCGAAGTATGCCTTGTTGAGATGCTTGTTGATATTGTCGAGCGAGTTGTTGATGCTCGTAATGATGAGAAGCAAATCTGACGTTGAACATGCCGCAGCTCCAGTAGCATATAGCAGCAAATCACTGACTGACCTATAGAGATTATCGCCTTCATCTGCAATCTTAGACAAAGCCTTGGTGTTGATGGTGATGATCAGTGTATCGGTACTCATGATGTTTCCTCTTTCCAGGCATTTCTTCCTGAAATCATTGAGCATCTTTCTATAGTCACCAACTTTGTCACTCACATTCTCATAGGTGCTGTACACATTGAGACTGGTACGGAGTGACTGGTACAGAATATCAATCACATCAAATGCCCTGGTGTACTTATCCAGTTCCTTGTTGATGTCCCTGAATCCAATGTTGGCATCGCCGCTGTAGTCATGCAGCAGTTTATTGCTTGCCTCCAAGGTGGAACGCACAAGCAGCAGACTGCGCTGTTGCTTGTGATCTTTGATATAGGCCTCGATAGAAACTGCATCAAAACCCACCTGAGCCTTTGCCACCGAAGGCAAAAGGGTCAACAGACAAATGAGTATTGTCAGTATCTTGCTATTCACTGTATTCTTCTTCATCGTCATCATATTTTCCGTTATAACTATCTGAATGTCCGCTATCAGCTGCATGTCGCAACCATCGTTTCCTGCACTTTTCTATAAGCGTCAGTCTTCTGCCTTGCTCGTCATTCAGTGGGGGAGCGACACTTCTCAGAATGTCTATGATGGAATGCTTGTAATGCATCATCTTCTCCAATGACACCAGATCGGCAAATATCTTGGTGAGACGGCTGTCTATCTGACGTGCAATCTCCAGTCGGTCACTTGACCAGAGCAAATGATAAGTATCATCCGTATTGTCTGATTCCACAGGGCTACTCTTGGCATATTCAACCGTAGGGTCACAGTCTGGATAGTCACGGGCTATCTCAGCAAGTTTGGCATTCACTTCTGCTGCTTTCTCCTCATCGGTCTTTGCAGGGTCGAGGTTTACCACAGCCACAACTTGCGTATCGCTATATTCCGTGGTCAGAGTCCATGAAATCTGCACGATGGCACGGTGTATCTTGATACCCATGAAGTACTTGGGCTTTCTTGCTATCGAGACTGTTGCCTTGAAAGTGATGACACCATTGATATTAGGCATGGAAGCAGTACGAACGAAAGTATTACCTTCCCAAGCCCCCGAACCATTCCAACTGAGATTATAGGCAGTCTTGCAATCCTGCATGATGGCAGGTATGCGGTAATAATCATCTGTCACGGCATTCTCACCATCAATGGCCTCTTGCTTTGCCTTTTGGTACTGGGCAAGTTCTGTTTCGGCAGTGCTTTTATCAGACTTCAATGCTGTGATGCGGTCTTTGTTGGCATTGTACTGTTTACGATACCTCACAGCATCATTTACATTTGAATTCTTGATTTTTCTCAGAAGTTCCGAATTTTCTGCCTCCAAGTTTGTGATTTCTGACTGGAGAGAAGCTATTTTCCTCTCTGTTTCAGCAATCTTGGAATCAATCTCTGAGGTGTTGACGCTTTCATGAGTGACACTAGTGGCCATGGCACACTGCTTGGTGTGACCATTCACGCTACCTCCGCAACTCGAACACTTGTATTGGGTTGATGCTTCACCAAGTTTGGTGCCACCATGACAGGTTACACTGATGGTTGCAGTTTCACATCCTGCAATCTTCTTGGCATCGGTTGTCTGATAGTATCTCTTTGCATCATTTGAAAGATAGTAGGTGTAACCTTCCTCGTTATCATTGAGTTCTTTCAGTCGTGCATTCAATCCGGCTTTGAACGTGTTCATGTCCATCGTGTAGGAATCAAAGACATCCTCATAGGCAACTTCCTTTTTGTACCAGCTCTTTGAAACATGAATCTCGTAGGCATAGGCTTTAGCATATTGACCACTTTTCTTCTTGCTGAGAATATAGCCTGACATATAGTAGGTTATGCTATAATTGAAGCCGTCATTCGAGTTGTTATGTTGCTGAACATCACTTCGACTCCAACCTGCGTGGCTTTCTGAGTTTCTCAATGCAGCTTCTCTTTCTGCCGATGTTGGAGTATAGTTTTTGTCCTTTGTGCTGATACGATACCAGTGATCACCTTTGATGATGGCATCATTGTCTGTTGGTGGATAGTAGTCACACAGCTTCACATTACCAGCATCAACTCTATAGATATACCATCGCTGGGTGTAGTATTGTCCCATTCCTTCACGGGCATAGTCTGTTACCCAGGAGGTCAGATTGTAGTTCGATAAAGAGAAGAGATTTGCAATGCTGTCTCTTCCTCCAACGAACTGCAATATTGTGTTTCCGGCATTGGTTGACAGACTGTTGTAGAGACCATAGACATTTTCTGCAATCTCTATAACGCTGCTTGTCTTATCCATCATCGTTCCACTGAAACTGCTGTTGCCAAGAATGGAGCCTACTGCATTGCCTGCTCCAGCAGAAGCAAGATTAACTCCCATGGCATACAGGTTATCAATGTCTTCCTTCAGATTCTCCTTGGTGAAGTTGGAACCGAAACCTGAAAAGTTGTCAAACATCGCTTCCCAATCCACGTTTCCCAACTCCGAGAGTTTCAGGATGGCAGCCAATTCCTGGTTAATCTCCAGAAATGCTATATCCTTGAACGAGAGGGTGCTGTTGGTGACGATTGACTCGAACTGATAGCAGAGAGTCTTGGTCTCTTCACATACCTTATATAAATAGCTTCCCCAATAGAGAGCATTCTGTGGACTTTTGAGCATCATTCCAGCTACAGTCCATATCTTCGGCATGATCTTGGCCGACACCATGTTGTAGATACGGCGGTAATAGTAGTTCTCCGTCGCACTTGTCCATAGTCCCAGATGGGTGAGGGCTTTGCGGTCAAGGAACTTAGAAGTGAAGATTCCTGCCGCTGCCACCTCTGCCGCCTGATAGTGATCACGTATCTTAGCTACCTGTTCGGCATAATACGCCTCAGTAGCTGCCTCTGTTGCAAAAGCGGCTGTCATTGCTTCTACAGTGCGCTTGTCATAGTTAACACTGTAGTACTGTGCCATCGTCGGTACTACGGCACAGAGATAGAGAGTAAGTATTATCAGATAGCGTTTCATTTGTCTGAAAATTATTGTTTATGACTTGTTACATATACTCATCAAATTTCCTCTTGGGTTTGAGGTTCAGCACATGACCAGTCTGGTTCACCTTCTGGGCAAATGGCAGGGATTTGGTGATTCCTGACAGTTCCCAGTCTCGGCAATAGGCTTCGATGGCATGCTGATGGTCACATTGCAACTCTTTCTTGTAGAGCTTCAAGGCTTCCTTCTCAGCTCGCTCGGTGGTATAGGTCATATAGCACTCGTGAGGTTCTTCTACACCAAACACGCCTCCGACACTTCCTCTTCGGATAAAGACTTCTCGGAAGAAGCTTCTGCCTTCCTTGTTTTCAAGGCGGTTGATGGTGAAGATCTTCTTGCAGTCCACATCTGTCAAGCCCAGGATTGCCTTGATCTCGTCGAAACGTTCACGGAACTTGCTCTGGTCAAGCAGCATCACCACATCAGAGTTGTTGATGATGGCTTCCTTCACGATAGGACTTCCCACGATGTCCTGGATCTCCTGAGTAACCACACCCACAGAAGCCCAGAACTTACGGGCTGTCTTGTAGAGGTATTTGATGTACTCTGCCATCATTGGCGAAGCAATGGCTTTCCATGCCTCTTCAATGACAAGCACCTTGCGGTTTTTCTTGATACGCATCTTCTGAATGAAAACGTCCATGATGATAAGTGTAACAAGAGGGAAGAGGAGAGGGTCATCCTTGATGGAGTCTATCTCGAAAACGATGAAGGTCTCATCAAACAGCTTTGTATCGAGGTTCTCATTGAGAGTGAGCTCATGACTACCGCCCTTGTAGAAGTCCTTCAGCAGATAGTTGTAGGATGCCAAGTCAATTCCTGCCAGGTTGTTCTCCTTTATAATCTGAGGAATACGGACTTTACTGTACTCGTAGAATGTGTTGAACGACAGGTTCTCTATTTGTTTCTTCATGAAGTATTCATCGAAGTATTCCGTGATAACCTGCTCTATGAGACGGTCTTCCGTCTTGGTGACTTCACCTTGGGTTCCTTTCCAGATGAGCATGACCAGATTTTTCAGGAAGCCTATCTTCTCGATGTTCAACTCCTCACGCTTGATGGCAAAAGGGTTCATTGTGATAGGATGCTCGTCTGTGTAGCTGATATACTTGCCACCAACATATTCGCAGAGTCCTTCATATGAATTACCGGTATCAACCATCACAACGTCGGTATTCTGTTCCCACATCTGACGGACTACACTATTCATGTGGAAGTATTTTAGTGTTTCCTAACACGCTGAGCCACAGCACTCTCTTGAAAACAACAAATTCAAAACGGTACAAATTTTAAACAGGCGAAAATCTATAGTTCAAGGCTCTCGGCAACGAGAAAAAACTATGACAGGGGCAAAAAGCAGTTTTAAGATTATTTATGAAAATATTTTGGGCGATTTTGGCTGGTTGCTATCCAAAGAGTACAATTTTGATGAAAAGTCCCACTTTCATCAGCCATAAAGAGTGAGACAATCGAAAAAGAAGAGGAGGGGTGAGAGAGCCTTGTTAGAGGCTTCAACATAGGGCGAAAATGGATGTCTTGTACCTTGGTTGTATCTCTGTTGGCATATATTGCTGATATACAACAGAGGTTAATAATTCGGCGGCAACAACAATAATAAATAGTATGCAGGTTCAATAAGAGTTGCATTTTATAGTATGGAAGGATAATGTTTTGCTCTTGCAAAAATGAATAACCATATTATAGATTTGGTTGAAGTTATAGGCGAAATCCAGAAAAACTACCTACAAAAATATAAATATTTATCAAATAACGATAAACTATCAACTTTTTTTGTTATATTTGCACCCAAAATTCAATAGATATGGCAGGACATTCCATAAATAGGATAAGAGTTGCTTTGGCTGAACAGAATAAAACCAATCGTTGGTTGGCTGAACATGTTGGCAAATCAGAGATAACGGTTAGTCGATGGGTGCAAAATAAGGCACAACCGTCTTTAGAACAATTGCTTCAAGTTGCAAAAGTTCTTTCTGTTAGCCCTAAAGATTTGATTAATGACATAAATGAATAATTAAAATATGACAATAAAAGAACAGAATAATTTCAATAACATAAGAACAATATCTTTGTTCTCTGGAGCAGGTGGCTTAGACATCGGAGCCATCAAGGCTGGAGCTCATGTCGTTTTTGCTAATGACATGATGAAGGAGGCTTGTCTTACATACAAAGAGAATATAGGAGACCATATTATTCAAGGAGACATCAACACTCTGTTTGATGAGATTGGCAAGGTTGATAATCCCGATTTGGTTATTGGGGGGCCTCCTTGTCAAGGCTTTTCTGTTGCTGGAAAAATGGATGTCGATGACAAGAGAAGTCAGTTGATATGGTCATATGCGAAGGTCATTGAATTTACAAGACCTCGTGCTTTCATAATGGAAAACGTTAAGGCGTTAGGAACTCTAAAGAAATGGGAAAAAATAAGAGAAGCATTATTGGAAAAATTGCGTTCCTTGGGTTATTCCGTCAATTTTATGGTTCTTAATGCTACAGATTATAACGTTCCACAAGCAAGAGAAAGGATATTTGTAGTAGGTATAAGAGGCGATGAACACAAAAAACCCAATTGGGAAAAAATGATATTGAAGTATCGCCACAAAGCCCCTACGGTTAGGGAAACCTTGTCTGTATTGGATAAAGCGGGAACAGGGAATAACAAAGGTGTATGCAAGGCAAAGATTACATTGTGCCTTAATCCTGTTTTGCGCAAATCTCCATATGCAGGTATGCTATTTAACGGTTTAGGTCGCCCAACCCGTATAGATGGATATAGCGCAACACTCCCAGCATCGATGGGTGGAAACAAAACACCTGTCATTGACGAAAAGGAACTTTATGAAAATTGTGAAGCTTGGATAAAGGGCTATCATAAGAAAGTTTTGTCTGATCCATCCTCAGCAGAATATAAAGAAGCTCCATCTTTCTTGCGTAGAATGACTGTTGAGGAAGCAGCACTATTACAAACATTTCCAATTGACTATAACTTCTGTGGCCCACAGTCATCAAAATACACTCAAATTGGTAATGCCGTGCCTTGCAACCTTGCCCAGGCAGTAGTAAGCATGGTTATTAACGTGTTGAATGGAAACGAGGAAGTTGTTTATTTACCCAAAACAAGTTTATTTGATTAACACATGAGAAGAATAGAAACAGAAGCTGCACAAAAGGTCTTATTAAGAGCCAAAAAGAATCGCAAAAAAGTAAAAGATACGACAGGAGAACTGATAGAAAAAGTTCTTCGTGGTTCTCATAAGACATATCGATACATTCTTATAACAGCACTATTGGCAAAAAGCACAAATGCGGACATAGATGCTCTTAGCCTTCAAGCTGGTGACGATTCTGAAGGCGCATATGATGCCAGAAGTCTATGTCATAAAGTGATTGTTCCATTTGAACGAGAGTACTATCCTAATAGCATTGGAGGTTCAAATGAACCTTTCCTTAATAAGCCAGCCAGGTTTACAAGATTATCAGAAGATAATGCTGTTAGAAGAGGTAATGATATGGAGATATTGAAAATAGTCATAAGAATACTTTCTTCAATCAAATCCTCAAAGTCTGCCTTTTTATATCTTTCTTCTGCCATTTATAACATTGCTCAAATATCTAAAGAAGAAGCAGATAAGTACACACTTCCTGACTTGGATATACCACAGGCTGAATTACCACAAACCACATTGGATTATATCATTGACCTCACAAGGCAATCATTTGAAGGAGAAATATGTCCATTGGTTGTGTCTGCTTTGGAGCATCTATACTACGAAGGTGCAAATAAAGTGGTTCCTCATAAAGTTAATGAAAGCGGCTCTTCCTCTAAGGAAGTGGGAGATATTGATGTATTTACTTCTTCTGATAAATTGCTATCATCTATAGAAGTTAAGGATAAGGACTTTACTAAAGAAGATGTTGAGCATGCGATTCATAAATTTGCATCAAGTAAAATTGAGAAGAGTCTTTTCATTTTTGGTCGTAAAGTCAATTTTGATAGAGATAATGTATTTGAAACTGCTGCAGAACTTGGCAAGCAGGGTTTTTACTGTACAGTTATCTCCATTGAAGATTATGCCAAGATGCGGATATATTCTATAAAACGCAACTTCTCAATTAACGAGTTTGTGAAACTCATGCTTCATTTCGCGCATAAAATAAATGCAAAGGATGAAACAATACAATGGATTAAAGATTGTGCTATCGAATTTGCTTTGTAAGAGAAGATATGTATTACGACGAAGAATTTAACTCGGACACATTGTTGAGAGAGAACGTTGATTTCTATCTAAAACGTGCTCATAATGAAAATATGCTTTACAAGGTAAAAGAGATACTATGTGAAGCCTATAACCATGACATCATTTGTCTATCTCGTTTAATAGAACTTGAAGGCATTCTTGGCTTCGGAATTAGGGAGTACATGTTAAGAGCACCTGGGTATTTTATTTGTGAGGATGCTGAGTATATCAAGACTCTTCCAGAAGTAAATAAGTACGTAGCAAAACAAATTGGGATAAGGCAAAACAAATCTAAATACCCCAAGATTGGTTACGAAAATGTTAGGAGAGCTATTTGTAATTCACGTTAGTAAGTATGCTTTTCTATATTGTTATAAATTGATAATTTTTCAGATATTTTTACCTCATAACAACAGTGGACTCAGTTAAAGAAGAAATATATCTTAAAAAAGAGATAGAAAAAATATGTGCTGATGCATTTCAAACTGTCGATAATGCAAGGCAAGATTGGGAGCTGCAGAATAATAATATCCCTGAAGCTTTCATGATTGCGCAATGCATCGTCCAAATGATATGCTTGAAGGCTAAAACCATCCTATCAATGACGGAAGGTGTTTGTCTCATCAAAGGAACATGTCGAATAATAGACTTCTCATCGATGCTACCTCTGGTGCGAACCATGTATGAGCTATGTTTCATATTGCGCTGTTTCTTTGTATTACCTGAAACGAGAGAGGAAATGACGATATTGCTTTCAATATGGAAGATTAGAGGTCTTGCTTGTCGACAAAATATGTGCGATATTCCAGATAAATTTTTACAGAAACAGAAACAAGAGAAAGAGGATATTACAAAATTAAGGAATGATGTTAATACGCTTCTTTCAAACTTGGATATTTCAACAGAAGTTAAAAATGACATTAAGAAAATCTTGGAATACAACGGAGATAATCTAAAAGGATTTGTTTTCGTAAAAGAAAATAATAGAATAACGAGAATAGACGATATACATTTTGCAGATGGTTTAAAAATTCTTCCAGAACTACAAAATACTTCATCTTTATATAAGTGGACATCAATGCATACGCATGCATCATTCTTGGGCATATTACAGTTCGGACAGGCATATACATCAACTGGAAAAGAAAGGATTATGAGGTCAATTATCGCAAGTACTTATCTGATTTGTAATACTGTTTTATCTGACTTTAAAATGCTGCTTAACAAAAAAGAGTGCCCATAATGGGACACTTGAAAATTAAGTATGGGGGGTGTAATTTAAACTGTGTCAAGGCTTGTTCTTAACTTTCATTCCCACTCCC
>ENA-UALV01000052-UALV01000052.1-human-gut-metagenome-genome-assembly--contig:-NODE-52-length-36001-cov-7.006760_pt1 | contig 36001 bp, 25 predicted proteins | sample MGYA00243705_ERZ654480 | MGnify/ENA primary metagenome ERZ654480 (study PRJEB26926, sample SAMN06164441) | human gut metagenome | biome: ENVO:00009003; feature: ENVO:2100002; material: ENVO:00002003... | reverse complement strand
GAATATAATATAAGATTTAAAATATACCCTTCACCCTTCACCTCGTCACCACAACACATATCCATCATCGTATTCCCAACATTTGTTTTTCTGTTTACTGAACTTTCGCATGTGGCTCAAGAACGGGCTAGGAGCTTTTGCCCTTTACCTTTGCTTTACCCTTCGGCCAGCGATTTTCAATTCCATTCGGCCGGTGACCGTTGGTTCAGGGCGTGTGGAGCTTACATGTGAAACTTGAGTGGTTTCTTCGGAGATATTATTTTATCTTTCGGAGATATTTTCGTATTCTTCGGAGATATTCTGCTATCTTTCGAAGTAATTTTCGTGTTATTGATTTCAGAGATAGTTATCATTCGACAAGTGGAACAGCCAATTCGTTACCGCCCACCCCAAGCCAACCTCGTGACCATCAGAGCGAAAGCCAATAGATTAACTTTATTTAACAAAAAAAACAACTGATTATGAAAAAATTACATTAAATTTGCAACCGTCTAACAGCTCCACTTGTAAGTGTACGCAAGATGATGATAGTCAAACTACCTAAACGATAGTCAAACTACCCAAAAGACAACGAGCTGAAGGACAAGAATATAAGTAAATGGTATTAATCTGAAACTGAAAGTACAATTTAAACTTAAATAGATATGAAAGTATTCAATTCTACACTTGCTGCTATCGGTTTGGCAGCATTCGTATTCGCATCATGTAGCGACAGCACAAGTGATTCAAACAATCCAGGCGGCATCGCAGCAGAGATTGCCAAGGTTGGACTTACCCAGACTGATGCTGCACAGTTAGCTGCCAGTGTAACCAACTACAAGAGCACAACTGCTAACACTGCAAGAAAGTTCACTCGTGCCATCGACGAAAATCTCTTCGCCGATTTGACAGCAATGCCTACTGTGCCATCTGACGAAGGAGCACAGAAGTTGACTAACCCTACCGACTTGACTGGTGGTACTTGGAAGACACAAGGCAAAAATAAGGAGTTTGACTTTTCTGACAAGACAATCAAGAACACTACAATCTTCGTAGAAGGTGGAACCACACTTACATACAAGAAGTCAGAAGGTGGTAACACAATCTATGTCATGAAAGGTGCCAAGTTGCATTTTACTGGTGAAGGTTGTGCCATCGCAAAGGGCGATAAGGTTGTAGTGGTAGAGTCTGGCTCATTCAGCTCAGACAATGATATCGTTATCGACGGAGCCTTATACTCTTCAAGAGCATTAGGCAAGGTAACTGGTCCTGCAAACGAAAAGACAGCAACACAGAACATCACAATCAATGGCGATGTATTCCTCAGCGGTTACACACATAAAGTTACAGACGAGGAAAGTGAAAACTTTGGTAAGGAATTGACAGAATATGCTTCTCTCCGTGCCAAGACTTTGACTATCAATGCCGGTGCACGTGTCAACACTTTGGACCGTGTTTCATTTACCAACGACTTGGTTTTAGCGGGTGCTCTCCACGTAGGAAATACTGCTGAAGTAGCCAACATGACTATCAAGAATGGTGGTAATTTCAGTTCTGATTCATCTGTAAAGGTGAAGAAGACCCTCACCATGGAAGATGGTTCTCAGATGACCGTAGATTACCTGAACGTTACAGATAATACCTACGAGTCTGATGGTACAGAAAAGCATCAGACCGCAACAGGTTCTGCAACAGCAACATTAAAAGGCAGTGCCCAGATTGTAATTGGCGACCATGGCGTTATCAATGTCAATATTCTGAATACAGACAACTCAAAGAACCAGATTGTTTTGGGCGGCGGCGCTAACAACGTTGCTGTTATCAAGGCAGATAAGTTCGTTTATGGTGGAACTGATGAGGTTCAGTGCATCAGCACTCCTAACACCAACAACCAGGTGTTCCTTCTCCAGTTCACAGAGAGTTACAAGAATGGTGCCATTTCTGATAAGAACAAGGTAGATTTCGCTGATCTTGATTTCGCTGCATCATACCTTGACTACGACAAGGCTACTAATGGAGCTGAATTGACACCAACAAAGAACCACACTTGGAAGTTGAAGGACGAAGCTGTAATTAGCGCTAATCCAAAGCTTGACCTGTTCGCTAGCTTGAATTCACCATCAGATGACCAATCAGCAACAGCCATCGTACCTCACACTAACGGTAAGGTTTACGTATCATACCACACAAGAGAGAATACATTTGGTGGTAATCTTGAAGTTGCCCAGATGAAAGGTTCACAGTTGGAGGTTGTAAGCAATGTTAAGCAAAACGTTGCAACTTTCGACTTCAATCATCTGAATGTCATCGACAACAAACTATATGTTGCCGGTAGCGATAAGGGCGGCGCTGTTGTTGGTTATGCAAATTTGACAGCTGATGGTGCTATCGAAACTTCAGAGAATGGCATCAATGCTATTTCCATTTCTAACGACAACAAGAAGAAAGGTGACGCAAACTGTGTAACTGAATTCGGCGGTAATATCGTAGTAGCAAACTCTTTGGGCTATTATGCGGTTTCAAAGGATCTCCAGACAAGAGCTAACTTTGTAGAGACCCCAGGTAGAGCTAAGTTTGTAGCAGCAAATGGCAGCAAGCTTGTCGGCTTGAACTACGCTAGTGAAATTGCTGCAGGTGACGCTGCTGTGAATGGTACTATCCAGATTTTCAACAGCAACGACTTGTCTACCACTGCTAAAACCTTTGATGTAGGTGCAATCGCTCCTAACAACGGCAAGAACATGGTTGCAGTAGACAGCAACAACCGCATCTATGTATGTAAGAGTGCTAAAGGTCTTTTCTGCTACGATGAAAGCGGCAATAAGGCTTGGGAATGGTTGACACCAGTAAGTACTTCTGACAAGAATAATTCTGTTGACAAGCGCCAGGGATATATCAATGGTGTAGCAGTGGACAATAACTATGTATATGTTGCAGCAGGTGCTTATGGTTTGGTTATTCTTAACCACGAAGGTAAAGTAGTTACCCATCGTAGCATCGGTACCAACAACTCTGCAAACTATGTTGCAGTGAAGGATGGTTACATCTACGTAGCATACGGCAAGGGACGTATCCAGGTATTCAAACTTACAGATACAGTTAACAAGTAATCCTTGTTCTCTCATCACAGCCATAGGCTCTGATGAGAGAACATCCCTTTATTTTCAGACAACTTCTATACAAACAGGAGTAGAACAAGCTGAATTTTAAGGAATTCGTTTATTTTCAAAGTATAAAGATAAAACAGAAAGCTAAAATGAAAGCATTTAATATAAAACTTGCAACATTTAGTTTTGCAGCATTGCTCTTAGCTTCTTGTAGCGATAGCAATAGCGATGGTACTACAAATGTGCCTAACGCCAGCATGAATTCCAAGATTATAGGAAGCGACTTGGTGCAAAACACGAATGCCCAGGAATTGGCTAGCCGTGTTTTTAATTACAAGAGCAAAATTGCAACTAAGTCAAGAACTATTGACGAAACTAACAAGTCATATTTCTCAAATATCATCAGCATGCCAGAGGCTCCAGCTTCTATTCCTGCTGATGCTAAGAATCTGAAAGACTATCAGGGGTGGGATTTACCTGAAGGAACATATTATGTACCAGCAGGCGAAACAGTAGAATGCAACCATCCATACTATGGCGTGACACTCTATGTGGCAGGAACATTCATCCAGAACGGAATGAATGCTGACGACAAAACCAAGATTTATATCTTGAAAGGTGGAAAATGGAAGACAAGCTTCCAGGAATTAGTCAACGGCAACGCTACTGTTTACAATTATGGAACGCTGGAGGCTACAAATAGCCAGTTCACCATTAAAGGTACATACTTAACTAATAGCGACTTAAACTTCCCTGGAGATAAGTTAAACATTGAAGGTAGCTGCTATGTTGGAGGTAATCTTACAGCTAAGGAGCTGACGAATAGCGGTATGCGCCTTAATGTGAAAGGAAATTGCAACCTGGGTACCAGCACTCTGAAAATAAATGGTAATGGAAGTCAATATTGGGAAGATCCTAATGCAGGCATCATGAATGTTGATGGTACATTAACCTGTGGTAATCTTGAACTTTGCAGTGGTGCAAAACTTTACAGCGGCTGTGCTGTTAAGGTATCAAAAGATGTAAATATCAATAGCTACGCAACTTTTGATGTATCGTACCTGAAAGCAGATAAAATCATTCAGAGTTCTGGCACAATATTTAAGCTTAAGAATCAAAGTCTGATAGAATGTGATACTTATATAGACAATAATTCAAGCGACAATATTGATGCACAGGCAGGAAATGCAGGTTCAGTTATCGAAGGCGACAATGCGGTAGCTGTCATCAAAGCAAATAAATTTGCTTTCAATACAGGAGCTCCAATAGAAAATGGAACCATGAAATTTGACTGTTTCATGTTCAGAACTCCATCTGCAACATCGAAGATTGTTCTTGACGGTAAATTCTACCAGCAGAATTTAACAACGGAAATCATTCCATTCTTCCCAGGAACTCATATTTACAGAATTGACCAGACTGACAATATCTCTGATGTAATCATCAACAAGACAGAGTGTAATGGACAGACAGGCTGGAAGCCAGGAAAAGATCCTGAACCAGAACCAAAACCATCACCTCTTACACCAATCAGCGTGATAGAGCCTGATCATACACATGATATTTCAGCAACATGCGTTCAGCCATACGGAGGAAAGATGTATATGTCATATCATACTCGTGGAGACGGACATGGTTCTTGCATTGAGGTATTCGATCCTGTAGATGCAAACAAGGAAGTGAAACTGCTCCAATACATCTACGACCGTGAAGGTATGTTAGACTGGAATCACCTGATGGTTTACGATGCCAATGGTGCAAAACAAGTATACGCTGTTGGTAATCACTACAAGAAAGCAGGTGTGTTAGGATACATCGATATCACAAGTAGCGGATTGCTGAATGCTAATGCCAAAACGATTGTAACAGAAGAAGGAGAAAACAAGGAAATCAAACCTTTGAATATTCTTCCTTTGGATGCAAACGAAAAGGCAACAGATGAAAACAGCATCGTATATGACAGTAGCCGAAACCGTTTCATCGTTGCAACAACAAAGGGATATACAACATACGATCCTGCAACATTAAATGAAATTGAGACTGTAGAAAAACCTGGTAAAGCAAAGCATGTTGCCATTGGAGACGGTAAGGTTGTTACATTGGTATTCACAAAACAAGCACAATACAATCCATCCAAGAACCCTGCAGAAGCAGCCAAGGAATGGATCAATGCCCAGATTGAAGTAAGAGACGAATCGGCAGATATGAAATCTACTCCAGAGGTGACTATCACAACACCTGCAATCTTGCCTCACTACGGTAAAAACGCTATCGCTGTGAAGAATGGTAAGATTTATGCATGCCTCGGCGCAGCGGGTCTCTACTGCTACGACTTGCAGACAGGCAAAGAACTCGGACACTACCAGATGCCAAGTCCTATTATCAAGGATAGCAAACTGGGAAAAGTTGGAGACTACAAGGGTTATGCAAATGGCTGTTTCGTTGGTGACGATGGTAAAGTATACATTGCCTACGGTTCTTATGGAGTAGTTGTTCTGAAAGCTGGTACACTTGAAGCAGGAAATCCTGAGACTATTGCTCATAGAGAAGAAGGCAAGTCAGCCAACTACATTACCGTTTACAACGGCTATATCTATGTAGCATACGGACAGAAGAGACTGCAAGTTTATCAACTCACAGAAAATTAATCGTAAAAGCTAGCGTAAAAACTAGAATACTGATTGATATAGACATTAACAAAATAGAAGACACTAGTTGAATGCAGCTGCAACAGCTTGCGGCTGCATTCATAGTGTTTAAACTAAAAAACAATGAAGCAAAATTTGATACTATATACGACTACTGCTCTCCTCATTACACTCGGAGGACAAAGCGCTGTGGCTCAGGCTCAAAGGCAGCAACAGCTGAAGAAAAAGAGCTTTAGCCCTAAAATGCTCGTATATGAAAATCTGAAAAACAACAACGTGCTCAGACACTTCAAACAGCGCTTCGCACAACTCGACACTCTCATCAAAAACCCTATTTGGGTGAAAGCACCAGTCATAGAACTGGGACTCAATAATCAGCATCACGCTGATATCAACAAGACCGACTCTCTGTTCTGGTCGAAAACTGCACATGAGCACCTAGCGCTCAACAGACACAACGGTCTGGAAGTGACCGGACAGGTTTATGCCCGACCTGACTCGTACTTCGATTCTGATGAAGACGATGCAAAAGAGGTATCAAAATATAAGATGAAGGTTCAAGCCGAACTGGGTTGGAACATCATCAACTCGAAGTTCTACCAAGGCAAGGAGAAAAGAACAAAGATTGCTCTTGCCAATGAACTCGACCGCTTGCAAATAAAAAAGCGCCAAACTGCAGACATCTATGAAAAGGCAGCCGATGAGCTGACCGAACAATATAATTTCTATATCGGTACTGTCATAGCACACAGACTGGACAACCTCGACATCATGAACGAAGCGTACCAGTTTATGCTGGAAAAAGACCGAATCAGCAACGACAAGATGCTGAAAGTGATGAACGATAAGCTGGAGGCTGAATATGACATCTCCGTGCTCTGCACAGACAGAGATATCAGCAACAAGCCTATCTACCGCATCAAACCAACCAAGATTGTGGTAGACACAACAGCCCTCTGGAACCATCTGAACCAGGAAAGTCTGGATGCACGCATCATGATGGTGAAAGAACAGATTGCTGACAACGACAGCAAGCTGACCAACTATTTAAGCACTACCCGACTCACACCATTCGCAAGATGGTCGAGCTACTGGCAGAGCAACAACAAGATTTCGAACAATGCCGACGTGGGCGTGAGATTCACCATTCCTATCTGGAACGAAACGCCACGCAAACGACAGGCACTGGAGACCCAGAAGGAAATCATACGCAGCAGCCGCGGTACCGATGTGAAGGAAATAAAACAGTCGGTAGGCATCCTGCTCAAGAAGATAGACAACCTGAACAAGGCTATAGCCACCGAGGCTTTCCATATAGACCAGACCGGCAAATATATAGAAATGCGGCGGTTTGCCTACCAGAACCAGAAACAGGGCTACAACTATCTGATGCGTATGGACGAATATACGGGACTCCTGGAAAGTATGGAGCGCATGTACAAACTGATGCAGAACCGCGCACTCGCTATCATCAATATCGAGAAAGCCGTGAGCATCTATGACAACAACAACATCTTCAAAGAAATAGAACTTTGAATGTAAGGAAACTAGAATATGAATGAATTCCAATATAATGGCACGCCACAAGAACAGGCGATGGCAGACTTGCTGAAGACGCAGGGTCACCGCCTTGCCAGACAGCAGATCATCTTTGCCCTGATCTTCCTGCTGGTTATCGTGCTTGCCGCCTACTATATTGTCACTCGTATGATATGGGCAACCTTCGACGGTTATATAACCCTCGATGAAAACCGTATCAGTGCCGTTGACGACATCTATATCCTTAAGGTGAACAAAGAAATGGGTGAAGTGGTGCATAAGGGAGATACGCTCTACTCTTATGTACTGCTAGGTAATATTGTGAACCAATACGACCCAAACATCCTGCCTTCAGCCGTAAAGGAGACTCACGACATGGAGGTACAGGCTAAACTCGCCCAGCAGGAGATTCCGGTGCTGCGTACCCGACTTGCCGAACTGAGAAAACAGAAAGCATCTGAAAGTTCGGACATCTACTACGGCCTTACCGACAACACCAAGCGAAATGCACTGGATGCCGAGATTGCCGAGGTAGAAGAGGAATTGAGAAAGCAGGCTAAGAAGGTGGAAATCTACGCACAGGCAAAGAACACCACCTATAACTTCATGAGCCGCAGAGGAGCCGGCAGAGCAAATGCTGCCATGCCTTACTCCAACACAAGCATCTACAACCCGGGACTGATACACTACTGCTGTGCACCAGCCGATGCTTACATCTCAAAAATCAATGCGAGCGACAAAACCCCGGTGTTCAAAAGCGAGGAGGTGATGGTTATCCAGCATACCGACTATGCAGACTGCCATCTGGGAGTAATCGCATACGTACCAAACGACATGGTGAAGTATATGGAAAGCCCTGACGATGCAGACATCATCATCAACAAAGACCTGGAACTGAAGGCTAAGTTGCAGATGGTAGGTCTGAGAGTAGAGGAAATACCAAAGCATCTGCAGAGTAACTTCTCGCATGATGCCAACGCAGTGGTTGCCGTATTCACCCTGAACCCTAACCAGAGAGTTCCGGCATGGGTAATGAGCAACAGACTGCCGGTAAGAATAAGAGTGAACAAGATTGGTGCCATGCTCGATCCGAAGCCACTACCGATGTACACCGTCCCAGTGGGCAAGAACGAAAACGTGGAGCGAAGCAACAGGTTTTCGAGCAACACCAATAATCATCAAGAACAAAAGAAATAAAGAATGATTGGACTTAGAAGAAACAAACGTGGAGATATGGTGCTCACCATCGATAGCTATATAGATATCGACTCGACACCGGACATCCAGCCCGACTACTTCGATTGTATTTACATCAATACGAAGAGTGAGCATGCGTTCCATGATATACTGTTTGGAGCCAGTTCAATCTTATCGTGGAAATGTAGCTACAAACCGATATTCGTCAATACGGCGGTATCGGGAAAGGAACAGATCATCGACTATATCGTCGATGCCTATGTGAGCGACATGAACAATGAAAAGGTATACGAGATTATTGACAGAATCAAGATGGCAAGACAGAAGTTTGGTGTAAAAAGCGAAACAAGCCATCCTACACAGCCTAACCAGCTCTTTGCCAATATTCTGAGATACCTGCTCTCAAGAGACCAGCGAATCATGGGACACCGACTGCTGGAGAAATCATCTTTGGGATATATCAACCCAATCTTCGAGCACTATCACAGTATGGGTCTCTTCCATCTCAACGAGATGTTCATGTTCATCGACACTATGGTGGAGTTCGGAGTACTGCGCATTCACCGCTTCCTGCTCAAGGAGCACCTCTGCCCTAAGTGCAACCACTCTCACCTGCTCTATACGGAGTGCTGTCCGAAGTGCGGAAGTTCGAACCTGAAGTTTCAGAACATCATCCACCACTTCAGCTGCGCCAACGTATCGCCGGAAAGCAGCTACAATGTGGGCGGTATGCTCATCTGTCCGAAGTGTCACAAGAAACTGCGCCACATCGGTGTTGACTATGACAGACCAGCCGTGGTATATACCTGCAACGACTGCGAGAACTCGTTTACCTCGCCTATCACCAAGGCAACCTGCTGCTACTGCCAGAGCACCTTTCCGGTAAATACCCTGGTGCCACGAGACATTGAGGACTACGAGATAACGAAAGAAGGTATCAGAACGCTGACCAGCGGCAACATCATGTTCAACAACATGGTGAACATCTATGATAACTTCATGGAATATTATCTGCTGATGAACCGACTGCGACGCCAACTGATGGAAACCTACCGCAAGGATGAACTCTCGGTCATGGTAGGCAAGATATGGATTATAGATGAAAACAAGGATACCGTAAAGATAAAGGAAAGCATACAGGGCAAGCTCTGTAGAATCTTCTCCAATCACAAGGTGTCTTACTACAACAATATCTTCTACGTATCCTCTACTCTCTATGAGCAGGGAGAAACGGTGGAAGAGGCTCAGCAGAAACTGAGCAAGGAGATGTCGGTAGCCATCAGAAAGGTGGCCAACTCGATAGAACCGGACGAGATTATCTGCAGCATGCTGGAAACCAAGACGAAGACCATCGCCAACAACTATGACGAGTTCTTCAACAAACTGCAATATGTGGATATGACTCCAGACGACTACTGCCGCTACTCAGAGGAACCTCTGATGAAGGAAGAAGAGAAATTGGTGCAGCCGCAGGAAGAGCTGCTTGATACGGAGCCGAAGGAAGATGAAAACGACAAGATACAGAAACGCATCGTGCTCTACAAGAAACTCGTTGACATCCTTGTCACCATCGCAGGTATACTCATAATCATGGCCCTCTTGGCGCTCACCGTGCTGAGATAAGCCATCAAGAAGAAAGGGAAAAGCGTATGTTTAGCATAGCAGAACATCTGAACGATTTCTTCGACTGGATCAGCACGCTATCGTTTAGCAGTATCGTGAATACCTACTGGTTCCTCTTCTTCTTCGAGATGCCAAGATATTATATCCTGGAATATCTCGTAATCGGAAACCGACTGATGAAGAGAAACCAGATAGATAAAGAGAAAGAATATGCCAAGTACTTCCTGTACCGCGAGAATCCGCTTATCAGCATCCTCGTACCGGGAAAGAACGAAGGAAAACATATATTCAAAATGGTGAACTCGCTGGCTGAGCAAACCTACCGCAACTACGAAATCATCGTGGTAGACGATGGTAGCGACGACGACACCAAACTGATTTGCAACGACCTCTACCGAGCCGGGTATATCACCCACTACCTGAGGTTGGATACAAGAGGCGGTAAAGCTGCCGCCAGCAACTATGGAGCCCAGATGGCAAAAGGCAAATACATCGTATGTCTGGATGCCGACTCTTCGCTCGACCGTGATGCACTGGAGAAAATCCTACTCCCCTTCTACATCGATGGAATGGTGAAGGGCGTAGGAGGATGTGTGAAAGTGCGCAACTACAAGGAGACCATCTGCTCATCGCTGCAGGCTTTCGAATACCTGAAGCGAATACAGGTGGGACGTATCGTAACCAGCGAACTGGGTATCTACCACATCATTTCGGGAGCATTCGGAGCCTTCGAAAGAAAGACGCTGAAGGAAGTGGGCTATTGGGACATAGGACCGGGACTGGACGGTGACCTGACACAGAAGATCCGCAAAGCCGGATATAAAGTGAAATTTGCCGAAGATGCCATCTGTATGACCAATGTTCCTACCAAATGGTACAAGCTGTATCATCAGCGCATCAGATGGTCGCGCTCGCTCGTGAGATTCCGTCTCCGCAAGCATGCCGACATTCTGCTGCCTACCAAGAACTGGAGTATCCTTAACTGGTTATCCAACATGGAGAGTGTGGTTTTCGACTGCTTCCTCAATTTCCTGTGGTTGTGGTATATCATCAAGCTCGCCATCACGTTTAACACGCACATCATCGAGGTGCTGGCGCTGGGCTACTTTATCAGAGTATGCTTCTCGCAGCTTGCCTTCCTCCTGGTGCTGATGGTTTCAGAAAGAAAGAAAGACGTGTGGTTCCTCTACAGATACCTGCCACTGATGTCGCCTTATACAGGTTATTTCCTGCGTATCGCCCGTCTGTCGGCTCATCTGCAAGAAATCTTCTTCCGCCGTTCTTACAAGGACGCATGGAACCCTGAGAAGACTTCGCGCTATGCTCAGCTTGAAGGAATCTAAAAGACCCGAGTTACTTGCTGTAACGTACATACAGCAGGGAGCTCCCAATAAAAGAAATAACATTATAAAACATAAACAATATAGTATATGATAAACAAGTCTTTTGAGTTTAAGATTGGAGTAATAGGATTAGGATATGTTGGTATTCCACTGGCATGCTTATTCTCAAAGAAATACGATACATGGGGTTATGACATCAAAGTTGAGAAGGTAGCCAAGTTAGCCAAAAGCACGATGGAAGACAACAGACCTGTATCCAAAGCGTTGGAACAGGGACTGAAACTGACCAGCAATATTGATGACCTGAAGAAGTGTAACGTGTATATCATCGCTGTACCGACACCGGTGAACAAATCGAACAAGCCAGACATCAGTTGCGTGCGCAATGCTACAGCTGAGGTTGGCAAGATCCTGAAAGAAGGTGATATCGTAGTCTACGAGAGTACCGTTTACCCAGGTCTGACAGAAGAGGTCTGCGCTCCATTACTGGCATCTACATCAGGATTGAAGTTGAACCAGAGTTTCTTTGTAGGCTTCTCGCCAGAGCGCATCAATCCGGGCGATACTGTTCATACCATTGAGAACATCGTGAAGGTTACCAGCGGTTCTACACCCGAAGCAGCTGCTATCATCGACAGTCTCTATGCTTCTGTACTTACCCATGGCACCTACAAGGCGAAGAGTATCAAAATAGCAGAGGCATGTAAACTGATGGAGAACTGCCAGAGAGATATACAGATAGCCTTCTTCAACGAGATGGAAAAGATTTTTGACAAGATGAACATCAACATCGAAGACGTAACGGCGGCAGCTAGCACAAAATGGAACTTCGTGCCAGCTATTCCAGGACTCGTTGGCGGCCACTGCATCGCGGTAGACCCATACTACCTGATTAACAAGGCACAGGAGGTTGACGTGGTACCATCGCTGCTCTCTACAGCCCGCGAGGTTAACGAGCAGATGGCGGTATGGATGGCAGGAAAGATTAAGAATGCATCTGAAAGCAGAAAGTTCAAGGCTCCGGAGACTAACGTGCTGATTCTCGGCTTCTCGTTCAAGCCAAACAGCGATGATATCAGAAACACAAAAGTAGCCGATCTCTATATCAATCTGGTAGGAGCAGGTTACAAAACCACACTCTACGATCCATTGGTAGATGTAAAGGAAGTAAAAGAAGAATATAACATCAAGGTGACAGATGATCCTAAAGTTCTGGAAAAAGAGTATCAGATTGTGGTAATCGGTACTCATCACAAGATGTTCGACAGTATCGACATGAACAATCTAATCACTGATAAAGGATTCATATGCGACATCTACGGCATTCACAAGCCAAGAAGCTAGATTTTCAAGATCGGAAAGAACCTACATAAAACAGACCTGTGAAAAATGGAAAAGAATAAAGTACTAATCGTCGATGATATTCCAGAAAATATTGAAACTATCTCTGAAATGATAAAAGACTTTGACATCGACGTGAAAACTGCAAATGGCGGAAAAGAAGCCATTGAACTGATTGACTCATTCAAGCCGGACGTGATACTGCTCGACTTGATGATGCCAAATGTAAATGGGTGGGACGTAATAGACCATGTACGCTCTAAATACTCGAAAAGTGAAATGGTCATCATCGTGGTTTCCCTGTTAAGCAACAAGGATAATGTGGATGAATGCTACGAGCTTGGAGTAAACGACTACATCACAAAGCCTATCATCAAAGCCCGTCTCACCAGTTCGCTAGACGCTCATCTAAGCAGTCTTGCAAGAGGCTAAAGTGCCTCTTGCAAGATTGCTTCTGCATGAGCAATGCGATCACTAGTAGGAGGATCTATGCCTTCCAGCGGGTAGGCAATACCTAGTTTCTCATACTTGTAGATACCCATCGTATGATAAGGTAAGACATCTATACGCTCAATATTAGAGAGTGTTGAGAGGAAATCACGCAGCTGATAGAGGTATTCATCCTTGTCGGTAATACCTGGAATCAGGACGTGACGAATCCATACCGGTTTGTGTATCTCGCTTAAATATCGTGCACAATCCAGTATGTTTACATTAGAATGGCGGGTGAGTTTACGATGCTCTTCATCGTTGATATGCTTGATATCAAGAAGAACAGTATCAGTGACGGCCATCAGACGCTCGAATTTATCGAAGAAAGCACCCTCTTTCCTAAATGGTTGCGCTGATGTATCAAGACAGGTATTGATGCCACGCTGATGGGCTTTCTCGAAAAGTTCGATGAGAAAGTCTATCTGCATCAGGGCTTCTCCACCACTTACAGTAATACCGCCCTTGTCACCCCAATAACTCTTGAATCGCTCTGCCTTATCCAGCAGGTCATCGGCACTCCATTCCTCTCCCACTCCCATCTTCCATGAATCCGGATTATGGCAGAACTGGCAGCGCATGGGGCAACCCTGCAGGAAAATCAAAAATCTGATGCCTGGTCCATCTACTGAACCAAAGCTCTCTATGCTGTGTACAAATCCTTTATGCATAACAATTAAGCTAAAAATGCCCGCTAAATATCCTCGGAAAGAAAATCTAGCGGGCAATATTTATTCTTCTAATTGATTAGAGTCTCTCGTGAGCCTGACGAGCGATTACGTCGAGCTGCTGCTCACGTGTCAAGTCGATGAACTTAACAGCGTAACCACTCACACGGATAGTAAAGTTCTGGTACTCTTCCTTCTCTGGGTGCTCCATCGCATCCTTGAGCTTGTCGATACCGAATACGTTCACGTTCAGGTGGTGAGAACCCTGGTTGAAGTAACCATCCAATACACCTACCAATGTCTGGGCACGCTCCTCATCGTTGTGACCGAGAGCACCAGGGCTGATGGTCTGAGTATTAGAGATACCATCGAGAGCATACTCGTATGGCAACTTAGCTACTGAGTTCAATGAAGCCAAAAGACCGTTCTTCTCTGCACCGTAAGATGGGTTAGCACCTGGAGCCAATGGAGCACCGGCTGGACGACCATCAGGCATGTTGCTGGTGTACTTACCGTATACTACATTTGATGTGATAGTCAGGATAGATGTAGTAGGCTCAGAATTGCGGTATGTATGATGCTTCTTGATCATGTTCATGAAGGTCTTGAGCAACCATACTGCAATCTCATCAGCACGCTCATCATCGTTACCGTAACGTGGGAAGTCGCCCTCGGTCTTGAAGCTGAGAGGGAAACCGGTCTCATCACGAATGATGTTTACCTTGGCATACTTGATAGCTGAGATAGAGTCAACCACGTGGCTGAAACCAGCGATACCTGTAGCGAAAGTACGACGAACATCTGTATCGATGAGCGCCAACTCTGCTGCCTCGTAGAAGTACTTATCGTGCATGTAGTGGATGAGGTTCAATGTCTTCACATAAACGCCAGCCAACCAGTCCATCATATCCATGAAACGTGGCATGAACTCCTCGTATGTCAACACATCACCCTCAACGGCGCGATACTTAGGACCGCACTGCTCGCGTGTCTTTGAATCAACACCGCCAGATACAGCGTAGGTCAAGCACTTAGCCAAGTTGGCACGTGCACCGAAGAACTGCATCTCCTTACCTGTCTGTGTAGCAGATACACAGCAGCAGATGCTATAGTCGTCACCCCAAACTGGGCGCATTACGTCATCGTTCTCATACTGGATAGAGCTTGTCTTTACAGAGATGAGAGAAGCGTAGTGCTTGAATGCCTTTGGTAAGCGAGAGCTATAGAGTACAGTCAAGTTTGGCTCTGGTGAAGGACCCATGTTCTCCAATGTGTGGAGGAAACGGAAGTCGTTCTTGGTAACCATTGAGCGGCCATCCTGACCCATACCAGCTACTTCGAGAGTAGCCCAAACTGGGTCGCCAGTGAAGAGCTCGTTGTAAGAAGGGATACGGGCGAACTTAACCATACGGAACTTCATGACCAAGTGGTCGATGAGCTCCTGAGCCTCATCCTCGGTAAGAGTACCCTCGTTCAAGTCGCGCTGGATATAGATGTCGAGGAATGTAGAGATACGGCCTACAGACATCGCAGCACCATTCTGAGTCTTCACAGCTCCGAGGTAACCGAAGTACAACCACTGAACAGCCTCGCGAGCGTTCTTGGCAGGCTGAGAGATGTCGTAACCATACAACTGAGCCATCTCCTTCAAGCCCTTGAGAGCCTTGATCTGCATAGAAACCTCTTCACGAAGACGGATAACGTCGTCAATCATCTCACGGTCGCCCATGTTAGCGAGGTCGTTCTTCTTCTCCTCGATGAGAAAGTCGATACCATAAAGAGCCACACGACGGTAGTCACCCACGATACGGCCGCGACCGTATGTATCAGGAAGACCGGTAAGAATGTGGTTATGGCGAACGAGTTTCATCTCTGGAGTATAAGCATCGAATACGCCATCATTATGAGTTTTGCAATACTTGTGGAAGATTTCGTGGAGCTTCTCTGATGGCTGATAGCCATATGTTGTACAAGCCTGCTCCGCCATCTTGATACCACCGTAAGGCATGAAGGCACGCTTCAAAGGCTTATCAGTCTGAAGACCTACCACTTTCTCCAAATCCTTTGTACCTTCACCGATATAAGCAGCACCATAAGCTGTCAATCCTGAAACGATTTCTGTTTCCATATCAAGCACACCACCCTTGGCGCGCTCCTCCTTCTGGAGTTCCTTCAACATACCCCAAAGGGTGTTAGTTGCCTGAGTTGGTTCTGCAAGGAACGACTCATCGCCGTCATAACAAGTGTAGTTGTTCTGAATGAAATCACGAAGATTCACTTCACTCTGCCACATGTTTCCTTTGAAACCTCTCCATTCTGTTTTCATCATTTTGATACCTTTTTTTTATAAAGTTAATAATTATATATTTTGCACACACTATCTATTTTGAGTTGGTTTTACACCTATTTATATATAGTAAAATTAAAAAGCCCGAACACGTTTGTGCCCGGGTTTTTAAGCACCTTTATTTGAAGGTGCGTATATGATGATGTTATCGTTCTTTCCAACAGCATCTGTTTTTCCTATATATCCTAAGTTAATTCCCACTTTTAATTTCATGTCTTTTAAATTCATTATTTGTAATTGTCTTGCAACAGTTTTGCAATGCAGGTGCAAAGTTACGACAATAAAATGAGAAAAGAGAAGAAAACCGAAACTTTCTTCTCTTATCTATGAAAAATCATCATTTATGAGTATCATTCTACTGATTCTCAAAAAAGTGATTGAGATTTTCGATGAATAATCCGAAACACTTGTCATGAATCTGACGTGTCATGGTAACAGGGTTCTCCGCATTCAGGATGGTACCGCTCATTGCCACACCGATGCCCAATTCTGCAAGCGGATCTATATCGTCTGGAGTCAAACCTCCGATGGCTACCATAGGCAGAGAGATTTTATTCTCCCTCATCTGCTCAATAATCTGGCGATAACCTTCTATACCCAACACCGGAGAGAGTTTCTCCTTGGTAGTAGTATAGCGGAACGGACCACAACCGATATAGTCAGCCCCCTGTTCATGCAAACGACGAATATCATCAAAAGTATTGGCTGTGCCTCCGATAATGAATTCATCACCCAGGAACTTACGGGCCTCATCAACCGGCATATCATTCTTCCCAAGATGTACACCATCTATCTGTAACTTCTTCACCAGTTCTACACGGTCGTCGAGGATAAAAGTTGCACCGGCACCCTCGCAAGCCAACTTCAACTTACGGGCTATAGGCTCAACCTCTTCATCGGTAGCACCTTTCATGCGAAGCTGAATCCAATCACATCCTCCGATAAGTGCCAGATAGGCTCCTTCGAGATAAGAGAAGCGTTCGTTCTGATGCGTGATAAACTGAAAGCTCGTCTGAAAATGAGCTAATGCTAAAGACTTGTTCATACGTACTATAAAATATAAATTCGCTTGCAAAGGTACTACATTCACACGACAAAATCCTACAATTTACCTTTTTTAAACTTCGTCATTTGAAAATGGGGAAAGTCTTCCTTTTTTTATTTTGTTTTTTTATACTTTCTTATTTTAATATATGAATACTTTTCTGTACCTTTGCACCATAAAACTATTTATTTTATGTTAACAGATATTGAAATAGCTAAATCGGTAAAATTGCGCCCTATCAATGAAGTGGCAGCAGAACTTGGAATTCACGAAGACCAAGTGGAAAACTACGGCCGTTACATCGCTAAGATTACTACGGCCAGAATTGACAGAAACAAGTTTAAGAACCATCACCTCATCCTCGTTACCGCTATCAGTCCTACCAAGGCTGGTAATGGCAAGACCACCGTATCCGTGGGTCTCGCCCTGGGTATGCAGAAGATTGGCAAGAAGGCTGTAGTGGCTCTTCGCGAACCATCTCTGGGTCCTTGCTTCGGCATGAAGGGTGGTGCTGCAGGTGGCGGTTATGCCCAGGTTTTGCCTATGGATAAGATTAATCTCCATTTCACTGGCGATTTCCATGCCATCACAGAGGCCAACAACATGATCTCTGCCCTTCTGGACAATTACCGTTTCCAGCACGAAGCAGAGGGTTTCAAACTCAAGAAGATTCTTTGGCGTCGCGTCATGGATGTGAACGATAGAGGCTTGCGCCGCATCATCACCGGTATAGGAGATAAGAACGGCATCGAGACAGAGTCTGGTTTCGATATTACGCCAGCTTCTGAGATTATGGCTATTATGTGTTTCGCAACAAGCATCGATGATCTTCGTCGCCGTATCGATAATATTCTCCTGGGCATCACCGAGGATGACAAGCCATTTACCGTAAAGGATATGGGTGTAGGTGGCAGTATCGTAGCTCTTCTTCTCGATGCTTTGAAGCCAAATCTGGTTCAGACAACAGAGGGTACACCGGCATTTGTTCATTGCGGTCCTTTTGCCAACATTGCTCATGGCTGCAATTCCGTCATGGCTACTGCTGCTGCTCTTGAGTATGGCGACTATGCCATTACAGAGGCAGGATTCGGTGCTGATCTCGGTGCAGAGAAGTTCTATGACATCAAATGCCGCAAGACAGGTTTGCAACCAGACCTCACTGTTCTCGTTGTTACCCTCCAGGCGTTGAAGATGCATGGTGGTGTAGCTCAGGAAGATATCAAGAAGCCAAATATCGCAGGTATGGAAGCCGGTTACTGGAACCTCGACAAGCACGTAAAGAACCTGCAGAGCTTTGGTCAGACTGTAGTGATTGCATTCAACAAGTTTGCAACCGATACAGATGAAGAAATTGAAGTATTGCGCAAGCATTGCGAGGAGATGGGTTGCGGTTTCGCCGTAAACAGCGCCTTTGCCGAAGGCGGAAACGGTGCCATTGAACTTGCCAACCTCGTAGTGAAGACCATTGATGAGCGTCCATCAGCCCCTCTCTATTTTGCTTACGATGATAACGATAGCGTTGAGGAGAAGATAGAAAAGGTTGCATTCAATCTTTACGGAGCAGGCAGCGTGACATTGAGCGATTCTGCCAAGGCGATGATTGAAGAGATCAAGAAACTGGGTGCTGAAAAGTTCCCTATCTGTATTGCCAAGACTCAGTACAGTTTCTCTACCGATGCCAAGGCATACGGTCCTACAGATGGTTTCGAACTCCACGTTCGCGACATCACCGTAAATATGGGTGCCGAGATGATTGTAGTCATCGCTGGTCCTATCATGCGTATGCCGGGCTTACCAAAGAGCCCACAGGCTGAGCGCATTGATGTAGTAAACGGTGAGATTACTGGTCTTTCTTAAACACTACAGATTTCACAGATTCTTATAAAAAAGCCCAGGGCGTGATGTCCTGGGCTTTTTCATTTATCTCATACTGAATTCGCAACCACAATATAACTGATTATAGAATTCATTGATTCTCAAGAGTTCACCTCGGCGATTCTGCAAACCGCCCTTCCGCCAATTCATATCCCACCATTCTACATCAGGATAAGCCTCAACGGCAAGATGACCGGCAGTATCTATCTGCCTGATATTCTTCCAGCGCGAAGATGCCAACGTGGTAGTAAGAAGGTGAAATCCATGCTCCTGCGCATACTTGGCTGCATGAGAGAGGCGGAACTGAAAGCAGACAGAACAACGGCTGCCACGCTCGGGCTCATCCTCTAAACCCTTAATAACAGAAAGCCACTCATGATGATCATACTCATCCTCTACATAAGGTACATTCTGGGCTTCCAGAAATCGTTTCAGTTCATGTTTGCGTACATCATACTCCTGCTGAGGATAGATATTACTGTTACTGAAATATACAGTAGGCTTCATACCATTACGAAGCATACATTCTACGATAGCCGCCGAACAAGGTGCACAACAGGCATGCAACAAGACAGCCTGACCTTCAGCCTTGCTTCCATCCGGGAGAGTAAGTTTTACGTATTTATATTGTTCTTCTACAGGAATCTTCATTATTATCAATATTAAATATAAAATTTAAAATGTGAACAGCTACTTCTGATGTGAAGTATTTTCGCCTTGTTTCAAAAAACAAATGGAGTACAATCTCACGACACCCCCCATTTGCCCAAATATATGCGAAAACTAGTGCAAAGGTACAACATTTATTCGAACCACCAAATTTTTAACACGTTTTTTTCATCACAATGGTTCAAGCGGCTAATATTTAACTATATGTTAACACTTAAACACCAGTTTCGTTATCTTTAAGAACTATAAATCACGTTTCAGCGTGATAACTGTCAGTTCAGGCCATGCGCCTAGGCGGAAAGGGAAAGAACCACCAATACCCGATGATACATAGAGCATCTGCTCACCAATCCGGTAAGCTCCGCCCCACTCTTTGAAAGCCATGCGGGCAGGCGTCCATTTACCTATTTTCAATTGTCCGGCATGCGTATGTCCCGCCAGAGTAAGTTGTATCTTCTTACCAACTACTTCTCTGCGCCAATGATGAGGATCATGACTCAAGAGGATTTTAAACATATCTGGATTCAACCCCTTCATCGCTTTCTTCAGATTACTGCGATTGGTGAAAGGAGGCTGACCGGGATTCTCTACGCCTATTACAGCGATAGATGCCATACCATGACTCACCACATGATGTTCGTTCATCAGCTGATGCCACCCCAAACTTTCCTGATAACCATAAAGCATACGGCGGTTTCTCTTCAAAGCGCCAATAGAATGATTGTTGCCATATTCACAATAATCATGATTTCCCCAGATAGAATAGATGCCATCTGACGCATGAAGCTGCCCCAGCGTATCCAGATAAGGCTCCACTTCGCTGGCTTGGTTATTGACCAGATCGCCCGTAAAGAGAATCATATCGGGTTCTTCATTGTTGGTCGCATCCACCACCTTCTGCACGAAATCATTGCCGGGAGGAAACGAACCGAGATGAAAGTCGGTAATCTGTACCAGACGGTAACCATCAAAATAAGGTGGCAAATCGGGCGAGGTAAAGGTAATATGTTTCAGTTCTAACCGCTTCCAACCCTCTATAAAGCCGAAGGCAAACCACCCCATTACACCCAAAGCTGGAATCAGAGCAAAAAACCAAGGAAGAAATGCATCGAACAGGATGAAGACAACCTTAGGGAATGCCGAGAAAAGTATGGTAGTAAAGAGTACACGGACTGACAACTTATGGAAGAACCCCATCTGCAACCCCACTTCGGCAAGAACAAGTAACAACGAGGGAACCCACCATAAGATGGCTAGCAGCAAAGGCCACTCACTCACCCCGATGTGCCAAAGCCAGAAGTCGGGCAGGAATGCCAGAACCGACATGACTACTATATAGAATATGGATCTTAATACCTTTTTTAATACCTTCTTCATTGTTTTTCTTTATAACTGGGTACAAAGGTACGATAATTCATAGACAATACAAAATAAATTTAAATATATTTTCAATGTTTTGTTATTTGAGAAGATTGCATTATCTTTGCATAAGAAAAATTAAATAAAATGGCACGACGACTAAGAAAAAAACGCATAGCAATCATATTGCTTACCTTTACAGCAATCGTAGGATGGACTACACACAGCTGTGTATCTCGCTGTACATCAGCATCAGATAAGAACAAGGCGGCAGATTCGCTCCCTAAGGTTCACATCAACGATTCCATCTCAAATGCCCTGACAGAGGGGAAGGAATATCATGAGATGGACTCGGTAATAGAAAGGTATCTCAAGAGATGGGAAATCAATGGAGCCCAACTCGTCATCACCCGCAACGACTCGCTACTCTATGCCCGCGGATTCGGAATGGCGGATAAGGAGCGAGGCATCAGAATGGAGCCTAACATGCTGATGCGCTTCGCCTCTGTATCGAAACTGATTACAGCCGTAGGTATCATGAAGTTGCAGGAGATGAAGAAACTCAAGCTGAACGAGAAGGTGTTTGGCGAAAAGGGAATCCTGCGCGATACCGTTTACAACAACAGTATCAAGGACAAGCGATATTACGACATCACCGTAGAACAGTTGCTGCGCCATCAGGCTGGTTTCAACAATTATGCCGGTGACCCGGTATCTTCCACCCGCTACATCATGATGCAGAACCATCTCAAAACGCCACCTGATCACCCTACCCTGCTCAAGATTCTCTTGAAGCGCCACTTGGGCTATACTCCTGGCAAAGGCAAATGCTACAGCAATCTAGGCTACATGATTCTCTCCATGATTATAGAAAAGAAGAGCGGAATGAAATATGAAAACTTCATGCAGAAGTATGTGCTCCACCCAGCCGGCTGCTACGACATGCATATTGCGGGAACTTACTTAAAGGACCGCAGACCTAACGAGACGAAATACTACATGCATGGAGGAAGTATTCCGGTATACGAATATAACAACAGCGGCAGACTGGTAGAGAAATGCTATGGCGATACCGACCTTCCACGTCTCTCGGGTGCAGGTGCCTGGTGTGGTTCGACTGCAGAGTTGAGCCGCTTTATTGCCAGCATCGATGGTTTGCCACATGTCAAGGATATCCTCAGTAAGAAGAGTATCGAGTTTATGACGCGCGAGCAGGCTGACCACCAATACTCTATCGGCTGGAACTATACACCAAAGAGCAACAAACCATGGATTCGTACAGGTTCGCTGGCTGGCACATCAGCCATTGTCTTGAAATATCCGGATAACCAATGCTGGATTCTCATCACGAACACATCCACCTGGAAGGGACATGGTTTCTCTAACGACACAATGGCTTTCTTCGAGAAACTGAGAAAGAAATATATGGCAAACATGCCAAAGAAAGACTTGTTCTTATAAAACCAGAAAGAGGGTGAATCATTTACTTATGATTCACCCTCTTTTTATATTAATAATATGTTGTCTGAAAAGATAATATATGTTGTTAGAAAATATAACATAAGTTTTTGAGATAGTTAGTATCTCCGGTCGCACAACAGCTGTTGTGCGCTTGCATAACAGCTGATATGCGCATGCACAACACCTGTTGTGCATGCGTTAGCCAACTGTTATGCGCCAACTATTATCTAAACTTTCTTCATACCCTTTTATTGTTTATACAAAATCTTTGTTAATCTCGATTCGTATATACCTTAGAATGTATACTTCAAACCAACCTGGCCACGCCAGCGGCTATAGTATGAGCTAGGATACTTGAGAGGCATATCTGATGGGTTAGCGAACTGGAATACACCATCACCCTTGTACGTGATAGGAGAAACAAACTCGCTGTTATAACCACTACTGAAGGTACGGCCCCAATCCTTGTTCAGGAGGTTAGCCACGTTCATGATATCCAGAGTAAGTTCCAAAGCATGTACATACTTACCTGTACGGATGCCAAACTTCTGACCGAAGTGGAAGTCGAAATGACTCTCGAATGGCAAGTTATCACCATAACGCTCGAAGTACTCACCACGATGATCCTTCACATAACGAGTAGTAGCAAGCCACTGCTTCAAATTAGCACGCTGCTGCTCAGCAGTATAAGCATCTGTACCCAAGAACTGCATTTGGTCTACCTGCGCATCTGTAGGGATGAAAATCAAGTCATTACTTGTACCATTATCTCCGTTGATATCTCCACTATAAACGAGAGAGTAAGGAGAACCGCTCTGACCCTGGTAGATAAGACCTACAGTAGTGGTAAACAACTTGTTGGTTCCCCAGTTGAAGTGATAGAAAGCAGAAGCCTTCACTGTATGAGGCACATTATAACCACTATTAGCCAACTCTGGGTTGTTTGAGAAGCGATAAGTATGAGTATTACGCCAGTTGCTCTGAGCAACAGATGAGGTCATACTGCTTACAGACTCTGAGTGAGTGAATGTATAAGATGCATTCAGATCAAGACCGAACGCAAAGTGCTTAGCTGCTGACAAAGACAGGCTGTAGCTATAGCCCTTGCTGGTATTATACATTGCATAGATGTTGGTAAACGACTTAGCATCTGCCACCTTTGTATAAAGAGGACGGTTATCCCAGTTCATGTAAGAGGTCTGAGACAAGGTCTTACCAGACTCCTCATAAGCCAAGTTCTTGTAATAAACATCATTCAGACTCTTGCTGAAGATACCCTCAGCAGTCCAGTCGATACCCAGGAGATTGAAATCGAAACCAAGGTTAACACGCATAGTCTGAGTGAACTTGAAATCCTTGTCAAACACATTGATCAGCTGGCTACCGGTAGCCTTCAGATTATCTGCATTCTGAGTCTGCTTGTTAGGATCCATGATGAGCTGCACAGCAGAATTATTTTTTGCAGAGTAAGAAGATGTCTGCACACCAGTATTCGTAAAGTTGTTGCTCAACCAGACGAAAGGAATACGACCAGTGAATACACCGATACCTCCACGAAGTATATATTTGCGGTTCTTTTCAATATCCCAACGGAAACCTACACGAGGGCTCCACATTGGTGTACTGGCAAGTTTCTGATTGGTCTTGAAACCATATCCCTTACCTGCTGCCCACTCATTGAACTTAGCATTCTCGGCAGGAGTATCAAAGAACAGAGGCATATCCATACGGAGACCATAGGTGAGCTGGAAGCTGTCTGTCACATCCCACTTGTCCTGTACATAAAAGCCCAGCTGAGCTGCGCTAAACTCTGGTGCCCAACGAGGATTACCAGTCACCTCAACATTAGCCTGTGTGAAGTAGAAGTTCTTGATATACTTACCATCACCTCCAAAACCATCGGCTCCACAACCATTATAATAATTCAGAAAATCGTCAGGAGTATCAAAATAATAGCATCCATAGAGATTCTGAAGGAAGAGGTTAGAGAACTTGTAAAGCTCATTATGTGTACCGAATGTCAGTGTATGATTACCCTTGTACCATGTAAAGTTATCTTCGAGGGTATAAATGTCCTGTTTCAATCCATTAGCCATTGAGGAATATTCATTACCGATATTCATGGTACCATTTCCTACCTTATAGATAGTGATAGATGGTGCAGGCTGACCAGAAGTACGCTCATCACGAACACTAACGTAAGATACACGTGCCTCATTGCTCAGGTTTGGAGAGATGCGGCTCTGCAACTCTGCTGAGAAAGAATGAGTTTTAGATTTGAAATCATACAAGTGGTCGGTAGTATTCAATGTAGCAATACCACCCAGACCAAGCGTCTGCTTAGCATCAACATAACTCCAACGTACAGAGAACTTGTTGAACTCGTTGATATTCCAATCCAACTTCAAACCAGCTTTCTGGCTCTTCACGTTCTTATCCTTATCTGCCCATGAAGTTGCATAATCATACCCCTGACGGTTAGCCAAGTCATAAATCTTAGACATCAAGTCCTTAGCCAAATCCGGATTAAACTTAACATCTGGAGAATCGATGGTATACTGAGTTGGGTACGACTTTTCTGAATTCTCATAGTTTGCGAAGAAGAAGAGTTTGTTTTTGATGATTGGACCACCGAGCGTAAATCCGAACAAAGTTTCCTTCTCATCATCATAAGGCTGAGCATAGGTACCATCCATATTCTTATAATGACGACCTACCAAATCCTGGTTGTTTCCATAGAAATAGCCACTTCCATGGAATTCATTGGTACCGCTCTTGGTTACCGCGTTGATGGCACCACCGGTAAAACCACCCTGGCGAACATCGAAAGGAGCGATATTTACCTGAATCTGGTCAATAGTCTCCATAGAAACAGGCTGAGATCCAGCCTGACCGCCATTACTGCCATTAGCAGTAAGACCGAACACGTCGTTATTCATCACACCATCAATCTGGAATGAATTATAACGGTTGTTCATACCGGCAAATGACATAGAACCAGACTGCCCGTTTGTAGTAAGCTGTGGATTCAGGCGAGCCACATCCGCAATACTGTGCGAGATAGAAGGCATATCAGCTATCTGCTGAGCATTGATACTCATGGCCGCACCGGTCTTCGTACCATTCAGACCAGCCTTACCCGAAACAACAACCTCCTGAAGCTGCTTGGCATCTTCCTGAAGAGAGCAAGAGAGATTTTGGCTTTCACCCAAGTTCAGACTGACATTGTTGAAAACCTTGTCCTTATATCCGATATAAGAGATACTTACCTTGTAAGGACCACCTGGACGCATACCCTGAATAGTATAGCGACCATCTACATTTGTTACAGCACGATACACAGTACCAGATGGCTGGTGTGTAGCAGTAACTGTAGCACCAATAACGGTTTCGCCATTGGAAGAAATCTTACCACTAATGCCTGAAGTGGTAATCTGAGCCATTGCAGCGTTCACCGTCAGGATGAACAAAGCCAGAAGTAAATGCAATCTTTTCAGCATACCTTTTTTAAAAAATTAATTAATAATACGGGGGAATAGCCCCCAAATATCTATTACGGGTGCAAAATTAAACAAAAAATTCGATATAAGTGTTACAACAGCATGAAAAAATGTGTTTTATAACATAAAAAAAATCTGCGTTAAGCAAATAACGCAGATTTCCTTTAATTTGTTATTTTATAACGGGGGTTTGCTTATAGTTTTTTCTGGAGGCTAAAAGCGGGGGACTGAGCTTTTATGACAGGCGATGGAATCGTCTGGAACGGAGGCTAGGCTCCCTTACACCTAGCTCTTAACTTACTTCCTTGCTCTTAACTTACACCTTATTCAAACCTTACTACTTGCTGCTAGAACGAGGGCTAGGCACTCTTACTCCTTTCGCTGCCAGATGCTCATTACCTTGCGACGGATGGCTACGATGTTCAGGATAGAAACTATCAGGAACAGGAACAGACCCAGGGCGATGGCTGGGAGCATGGTGCCCTCGTCGATATCAGGGAAGAGGGTTTCGATGAAGCTCATGTAGTAATCGCGAAGGAAGAAGAGGATGATCCACGCGATGATGAGTACCACGATGTTCAGCGCGATGGTGAGCACCTGATATGGCTTAGCTACATTGTTCGGACTGTAACCTATCAGAAGAAGATTCTCCAACTTAGAAGAATTCTTCTGTACCAGCAGATAGATGCTGAGCATCAGAATGTAGAAACTCAAGACAGAGATAACCAAACCGATAATCATCACCATCGATACCATCATGCGGAGGAAATAGGTAGTCTTCTCTGCATCCAGTTTGTCTGTCTCTACCTCATAACCATTATCATCCAGGTATTTAGTGATGTTCTCGTCTCCTGGGTTTCCTACCTCTACGATGAGGCGGTTAGGATCGCTCTTCTGGTTTGGCGCAAATTCCTGGTTACTCCAGTCCATGAATGCCTGTGGAACAAGGATGGTGTTGAGTCGCGAAGAGAAACCGATTACCTTTCCCTTGAACTGCTCTTTCTTGCCACCAGCCTGAATCTGGATATTGAAATCAATCATGCCCATCAGTCCATCGCTGATTTTAGGGAGCGAATGACTCTGGGCGAAACCGAAGTTATACATATTAATATAGGTACGCGGGAGGATGATTGGCACCTCCTGAGTTCCCGGCGTATATTTCCAGTTCTTGAGCGGCACATCAACAAAACCGTCAGGCACACTCTCGAAGAAGAGTTCGCTATTTAGAACGTTCACGCCGTTTACACCCATCTGGGCATCTACCTTATATTCAGTAGAGGTGAATTTTCCTATTTTCTTCACAAACTTCTGGTCTCCGATTTCATCGATTTCAGAACCCGAGAAGATATTGGAACGGCCGCTGATGGTATTTCCCATACCTATCTTCTTGCTCATGATGAGGTAGTCGGCTTTCATGAAACTGTCTTCCTGAGTGAAGACAGGCAGCACGTCCTGATAAAACTGGAAGCCGAAAAGAACGATGAGCATACCGAAGAGATTGGCGAAGGCAAAGCCCGCAAACTGAGGTATGCTGATATGCTGACGCAATAATTTCCAAACGAGATTCATTTTAAATTTTAAATTTATAATTTATAATTTTCAGTTTATAGCAAACTTGCTATTAACTATAAACTATAAACTGTCAACTATTAACTTTACTAAAGTTTAAACACGTGCTCGTAGGGCAAGCCCATGTGCTTACCGATACTGGTTACAATGACGCCAGCCCCCTGCTCCTTCGCTTCGGTCATCATGATATCTGCCATGATGCGCGAATTGTTGTCGTCGAGGTGACTAATAGGCTCATCAGCCAGAATGAAGTCGAAAGGCTGACAGAGCGCACGCATCATTGCCACACGCTGCTGCTGTCCGAACGACATTCTGCCGATTTTGGCATCTACCTTATCAGCAATACCGAGCATCTCAAACCATTTAAGAATCTGCTCACGCGTCTTGAATCCGATTATTTTGTTCTTAATTTCTACATTCTCCAGGGCAGTAAGCTCAGGGAAGAGACGGAGTTCCTGAAAGAGATGGCTGATGTGCTTTTTGCGCATCTCTACCCAGTCTTTCACCTTGTAGTTGGCGGTAACATCATTGTCGAACATCACGCTTCCGCTGTAGTCGTGACGATAGCCGAGCACATAGCTGCAGAAAGTACTCTTTCCGCTGCCACTCTCTGCCTCGATAAGATAAAGATGACCTTTCTCGAAGGTAACATCCTGCTTCCATATCTCCGAATCCAGGTCGTTGCGCTGGGCAAAAACCTGTGGGAGAACGGAATGAAGCTGAATCTTTTCCACTTTTTTTATGTTTAATGTTTAATCTTTTACCTTTAAAGTATAGACCACCGAAGTAAGATTTCCGAAGACAGGGGTGAGCAGACCGGTTACGGTAGAGATGGCATCATCCTTGCCCGAGCCGTCACTATCAGAACTCTTGGCGAGATTGATGACCATAGCCAGTTTCTGACCGACGATGAGTTTCTGAATCTTTGCATCTATCGGATGATTACTTGGTTTCACGGCATATTGCGCCATCAGCTGGTCGCTTCCGCTAAAGAACTGCTTGTCATCCGTCACACCGAAATAGAACGAGGTCTTGCCGTCGGTATAGAAGTAAGCATTCTTGCCCCAATTGGCTATCTTCGCACCAGCCGGACATGAAGTTTTCCAATAATCAACATCGCCCAACCACTTGGCATGCGACAGTTTAGCAGCCATCGTCATCTGCATATTGTTATCCGTAAGCGAAGGCAACACGATAGCCATATCCCCATCCACACTACGGATGATATTATCCATATCGATAGCCTGGTTGATACCCATCAGGAGGGTCTGAAGGCTGCGGTTGCTCTGCATCATCGGCAGGAACTGCTCGCCCTTTACATTCATGAAGATACCCGCCAGAGCATCAGCAGGCATCGACTTGACGTAGCTGCCTTTAATCGGACGATAGGTTTGAGCCGCCTTCTTCAGGGCCTCATATATTTCTTTATTAAAGGAGAAGGTTTCTCCCTTCACCTGCAGGATACCGCCTTTCACGTCCATCTCAGCAGCAATTACTACCTGCGAAGGGTCGGTATCCTTAGGCGTGCCAAGGGTAAATGGAGCTACGAACTTCTCCGGCAGCGCCTGAGCCTGAGCCACCATAGCCATAGGCGAAGTGATGGTTTCCAGTCGCTCGAACATAGGCGATGCGGTAATACCTTCGTCCTCATCAGCCTTCAGATATTTCACCATCTGCTGCTGGAGCTGGGCCTGCGCATCGGCTACAACCGGTCCCATAACGAGGAGTGCCTGATCAGAAAAGCCGACCAGCCACGAATTTTTCAATACAGAGAAATGAAAGCCTTTGCGCTCCTTCACCTCTGTAGCGATATGCTGTTTGGCAAGCGAAGCAAGCCAGTCTTCAACATCGCCCTCATCGCTCACCTTGGCACAAAGTCCGAGGTTGCCATCAGCACTCTCAAAGAGGAATATCTTCTCTGAGATGTCGATGCCACACTTCGATGCATCCTCAACGTGCAGCAGAGACTTTAGCATTCCCGCCTTGTCTTCATCGCTTTTGCCGGATGCCATCTGCTGCATGTCAACAGAGATGAGCGCAGTACTTTTCTTTGGAATGGCATTGAGATAGTCAGTGCCCGAGCATGAGCTCAGCAATCCTAATACGACAGCCAAGCACATGAACATCAAACTCTTATACAATCTTTTCATCACACTAGTAAATATTATAAAGCTCTTGCCAGATGGCACATGTTGACAGCCACCAATCCTGCTGTTTCCGTACGGAGGCGACTGGTGCCAAGCGAAACACTCTCATATCCGTTTTCCAGGGCCAGTCTCACCTCATCGATAGAGAAATCGCCCTCAGGTCCTACCAGCACGGTGATGTCATCAGTACCCTCCTGGGCTGCTCCGGCAGAATCATCAGTTGGGCATGACTTGGAAATCTCGGCAAAAAAGTCTTTCTTTTCTATCTCCTCATAACAATGGCAGATAAACTTTCTGCCATTGCGGGGAGCCGTAATAAAATCTTTAAAGTTCTGCAGTTCGTTGACTACAGGTTTCCAAGCCTTGTGGCTCTGCTTGACGGCAGAAACCACAATCTTGTCGATGCGGTCTATGCGGATGACCTTGCGTTCAGAGAACTTGCAGTTGAGGAAAGAGATTTCATCGAAGCCGATTTCCGTAGCCTTCTCTGCCATCCATTCAATGCGGTCCATCATCTTTGTCGGGGCGATGACCAGGTGAATGTGTCCTCGCCAGGCAGGCTGCTGCGGCATAACCTCCTTCACCTCATAGATGCACCGTTTGTTGGTAGCCAGCGAAACTTCTGCACGGTAGAACACCCCCTTGCCATCCATCAGGAACAATTCGTCCCCCGCCTGGATACGCAAAACCCTGAGTGCATGAGTAGCCTCTTCCTGAGGCAGTTCTGTCTGTGTAGCCGCATCTGGCACATAGAAAAATCTAACTTCTTTCATTTCCTCTTATTGTTACTTTTTCTTCTTAATTTTCTGTTATTCCGCAAGAATATCCTTTAATTATTCACTTTTTTTGCCTTTGCGGCGCTCTATCTCATCGCGAATGGCTGAGGCTGTTTCGTAATCTTCTTCATTAATGGCACAATCCAATGCCTTCTCAAGCATCTGGTCTGGCAAAGCCGAAATAGGTACCGCACAAGAAGTCGAACTCATATCATTTTTATTAAAAGGAGTAGAAATTTCCTTTATAACCAGCTCTGTTGTATACATTTCTATATCCGCAGCCACAGACAGCAACACAGCCTGGTCAGTCTTGATGCTCATACGTTCATTTGTGATTTTATTCACAAGAGTAGCATATACTCCCCTCTCTGGCGTAGCATCGAATTCGAGATAGAAATCGTCAACATTGAGCCTGTCAAATAGTGTCCAAAGTACAGAGATCACATCATTTTTAAAATCAGAAGTTTTCGAATTACATGCCTTCAGCTGCTCTGCTACATATTCAGTAGTCATAATAGACAAAGCTCTTTTTTCGGCTTCGTCTACCAAACTAATAATACATGTCCCGAAAGCTTCCGGAATGCCAAAACAGGCAGCGAGTTTAAGTTTGTACAACATCATTATGTACCCTTTCTTTATTTAAATTTATTTATATTCTTACGTAACATTCTGCTTTTACTCTCGCGTTGAGTATGACCTTTTTCTTTCTTATTTCTGTTCTTTCTTCGGACGGAAAAGGACAGCAAAGGCTACTGCTACCACGAGCGCATAACCGGCAAAGATGAACCAGCAGGTTTTCCAGTCACCCATCAGGTAGCCGTCATCTGTCCAGTGGCAGTAATGGTTGATGACCATACCTGCGAGAATGGTTCCGATAGATGCTCCCAGACCGTTGGTCATCAGCATGAACAGTCCCTGAGCCGATGCTCTTACCTTCACATCACATTTCTGGTCTACAAACAGACCGCCCGACACATTGAAGAAGTCGAAGGCTACACCGTAAACGATGCATGAGAGGATAAAGAAGGTAACACCCGGAAATGCAGGATTGCCCAATCCGAAGAAGCCGAATCGCAAAACCCATGCCAACATGGCGATGAGCATCACAACCTTGATGCCATAACGCTTCAGGAAGAACGGAATGAGAAGGATGCAGAGCGCCTCGGCCACCTGAGAGATGGATACCAGGAGCGTAGCATTGTTAGCTGCAAAAGTATCGAGCATCGCAGGATCACCCTTGAAACTGGTAATGAACGGAGTGGCATAACCATTGGTTACCTGCAGACTCATACCGAGCATGCAAGAGAAGATGAAGAACATCGCCATCTCACGGCTCTTGAAGAGTTTGAAGGAATCGAAACCCCATGTCTCTACCCAGCTCTTTGTCTCTTTCTTCACGATAGGACAGGCTGGCAATGAGAAGCAATAGAGGAAGAGAAGAATGCTGAGCACACCCGATACCAGGAACTGATAATGGGTATACTGGAACTTATGGGCGTTCTCGCTCAACAGGAACGAGAATGAACCGTTGTCCCAGGTAGCACAGTTCACAATCCACATCGTGAGAATGAAGCCCACGGTTCCGAACACACGGATTGGCGGAAAAGCCTTCACGGTGTCGAGCCCGTTACTCTTCAATATACTGAATGCCGAAGTATTTGACAATGCCAATGTAGGCATATAGAAAGCCACGCTGAAGGTGTAAACGGCAATAAACATTGCCTCATTAGGAGTCTGACTAGCCTGTCCCATACCGAACAGACCTATCATGGCTGCACCTGCCAAAAGGTGACAATAGCCCAAAAGACGTTGCGGCTGGATATACTTATCTGCCACAATGCCCATCAATGTAGGCATAAAAATAGATACGATTCCCTGTATGGTATAGAACCAGGAAATCTCGGCACCCATCCCAGCCTTGCCGAGATAGTTGCCCATAGACGTAAGATAAGCTCCCCAAACTGCAAACTCCAGGAAGTTCATCACTGCTAGGCGTACTTTCAGATTCATAGTTTAATGTCTTTTTATTATAAAATATTAGCTGCAAAGATACAAATTTTCGGGTAAAAAGCACACGATTTTGAAGATTATCCGCATGAAAGCTAGCATATTTAACAAATTATGTGTATTTTTGCAGCCGATTTCAACAGATATAAGAGAAAAATAATATAGAAGCAACTGATATGTTAGTAAAATTTTTCCTCACGTGCAATAAAATCGGGGCATTCACGCTAGGTGGAGGCTACGCCATGATACCGATCATGGAACAGGAATTTGTAGACAAGAACCAGTGGATGAACAAACAGGAGTTCATGGATATCATGGTAGTGGCTCAGACCACTCCGGGCATCTTCGCCATCGACATGGCGAGTCATATCGGCTATAAGCTGAAGGGAGTCTGGGGAGGCATTGTGGGTGCCATAGGCATCGCCCTGCCTTCTATCATCGCCATTCTCATCATCGCCATGTTCTTCCAGCATTTCAAGGACAATTATTGGGTGGGTAAGTTCTTCATGGGTGTGCGCCCTGCCGTGGTAGCGCTCATTGCTGCGCCTTGCTTCAAGATGGCAAAGACGGCAAACATCAACCGCTACAACATCTGGATTCCCGTTGTCTGCTGTCTGCTGATTGCAGCTTTCGGTATCTCCCCTATCTACATCATCATCGCAGCCGGTGTGCTGGGCTGGCTCTATGGAAAGGTAAAAAAAGTAAAAAGGTAAAAAATATAGAGATTATGCTATTTCTAAAGTTATTTCTGATATTTACCAAGATTGGTACATTTAATTTTGGTGGCGGATATGCGATGCTTTCGCTCATCCATAACGAGACGGTAGTGAAGAACCATTGGCTTACCAATGCTGAGTTTACGGATATTGTGGCTATCAGCCAGTCTACACCGGGACCTATCGGAATCAACTGTGCCACCTACGTAGGTTATACCGCCTGCCTTCACGACGGCTATCCTACTTGGGCAGCCTGTCTGAGTTCGGTATTGGCTTCGCTCTCCATCATGTGGCTGCCTTTCATCATCATGATTCTCATCAGCCGCTATCTGATTACGCACAAGGATTCTAAAATCGTAAAGGATATCTTTGCGGGACTCCGCCCTGCCATCATCGGACTGATAGCTGCTGCCGCCGTTCTCCTGATGAATAAAGAGAACTTCGGTTCACCAACCGACAATCCGTTTGTCTTCGGAGCAAGCATCGTGCTGTTTCTGGCTGCTTTCTACTTCACAAAATTCAGAAAGACCAACCCTATCCTGCTGCTTTTCATCTGCGGTATCATCGGAATGGTTATCTTCTAAACATCGCCCTGCGGTCTGAACCAACGGCCTCCAGCCGATGGGTAAGACAAGGGGCTGATGCCTTCAGATAGGGACAAAAAAAAAATTGATTGTCTCACGACAACCAATCTTTTATTAACCTTAATAATCTAATACCATGAAAAACACGATGCAAAGGTACAAATAATCTTGTAACCTGCAATAGTTTATAGCAAAAAACTTCAAGAATTTAACTCTCCTTAAAAGTTTTACCATTCCAATTATATTTTCTTTGCACTTTTATTGCATTTATAGCCTTCTTATCGTCAGCAGACACGAAAGGTAAAGCCAAGCGCACTACGAGGCTGTTTTCATGTTGCAGGAGCAAAGCACTCACGATTTTGAGTTCAATTTTCCCCTTGAGTTCCTCAAACTTAGCCTCGCTCATCGTATCGGGTTTGGCAACAAGACCGGAAGCCAGTTGCTGCAAAGATTTCCCATCGAAAATCCTGCTGGCATCCTGCTCTTGCCAATCCTGATTAAAGAGATAGAGTTCACTCTCCTTCTCTACTCCGGCAAAAGTCTTCACCACGCAAAGCAGCGAATCGCCGTTAGCCGATGGCAGTTTCTTCATCTGCAAAATAGCGCTCTTACTCGTTCTCAACTGAACGAAATCAGCAGTCAGCGTATCCATCACACTCGTTTCGCCTAACAGATTCTTCACTTCCGCCTTCACTCCCATCTCCTGCAGCTCAGCAAATTCCAGCCGCAGGTTGTGGTTGAGATAAGGCACAACAGAATCGGGCATCGAAACCAGCAAGTCCTTCATCGACTTGGCTTCCATGCCCATACTTGCCATCATCAGGCAAGCACATAATATATATTTTATCTTCTTCATCACTACAATTCCTTCGACCACTTCTTTCCCCAAGGAGTAAAGAGCCATATCAAAAATGCTGTTGCAGGAACCAAGCATATTGCAAAAGTTAAAGCCAATGTATTCATACTCTTAACGTTTAGAAATTACATAACCAATAATTGATAAGACTGCAGACAACACTACGCCCAACAAAATGGCACTTATGGTACCGCTTTCATTAGTCTCAACTATACCAAATAATGCAGCCAACCCACCTAAAACCATAATAGTATAGGTGGATTTACTCATATCAAAGAAATACTTTACTACAGTTTCCTTGGTAAATTTTTCCTTTTCTCTATCTTCTCTTGCAGTCATATTTCTCTATTTTCCGACAAAATTACGGAAAATAAATGTAACTTGCAAATGATTTGCTCATTTTCTTTCGAAATTTAACCTAAAAAAGACGAAAAAGAGGAAAGCGCTTCATTACGAAACACTTTCCTCTAATTATCTAATCATTAATCGTACAATCTTCTTTCAGAAGAGATTTACTCCTCTACAGCAGCCTGTGCCGCAGCAATAAATCACGTAGGAAAGCCTCATTTCAGCGATTGCTCTAAACATAGTTTTAACAACTTATGCTTTTTTGTCAACAATTTCTTTTCCATATACCTTATTATATACACGTACCTTATTATATATATTACTTTTTCTGAAAGTCATGTTTAATAATTAGGCATGTTTTTTCTGATAGGCCACACTTTGATTAACAGTTTGACCAACAGTTTGAGTCATATTCAGCAACTTCTCATTTATTTTTTCCAATACCTTAATTTGTCCTCTAAGATAACTTATTTCCTTGTCTTTATCATTATCAGACATTTCTTCAGTAGGTTGTTCATACTGATGGTTCAAGCCTGGGGAATTGTCCGAGCTAGAACTATCATTCAAGTATTTGGTTCCTTCATAAAAGAAGTCCATCTTCACATCCAAAGCGTCACATATCCGTTCAAGAACACCAGATTTAACGTCTTGTACATTGAACTGATTGCTGAGGTTAGGCTGAGACATATGAAGTTTCTCAGCCAACTCACTTATACTAATTTTTCTTTTCGTCAAGATCTGACGAAGTTCAGAACCATTCATAAAACAATTATATCTGTCTCTTATACACATCTGACGCTGCCGACGA
>ENA-UALV01000031-UALV01000031.1-human-gut-metagenome-genome-assembly--contig:-NODE-31-length-47978-cov-6.500762_pt1 | contig 47978 bp, 38 predicted proteins | sample MGYA00243705_ERZ654480 | MGnify/ENA primary metagenome ERZ654480 (study PRJEB26926, sample SAMN06164441) | human gut metagenome | biome: ENVO:00009003; feature: ENVO:2100002; material: ENVO:00002003... | reverse complement strand
CATTCTCTTCCTGACCAATGCCGCCTATATTCAGAACTTTGACAAGACTCCAACGGCTAAATCAGCCAACCGAACGAGCAGCGAGAGCAAAGATGCAAGCTCGCTTGCAATCTCTGCCGAGTCGCGAGGGAGGAAGGCGAGAGCCAACTCCGACTTGATCATTCAATGCATCGAGGAAAAGAAAAGGCACAACTCAGTTGGGGTCAAGATTGTGCAATATTACAAGAGTCCACTGCTGATAGAAACCCACGATAGGGCTACGGAAGCAATGGCAAAGACAAGAAAGGAGTTACATCTGAAAAACAAGTAAATGTTTAGGAGCTATTTCCGGTCATTAAGGTCACGGTCATTATGGTCATTAAGGATTTCAACTTCTCTATTCTGGTAACACATTAGCGCTTTTTGATAACACATTTGTAACACACATGGATGATTTCTCAATACACCAAATTCATAACATATTGATTAGCAGCTATTTACGAAAGGAGTACATAAAAGAGGAATAAGTGATAAAATATATTTAAAAACAAAAAAGAACAACAGAGATAAGTGCCTATAAATAAGCAGCTTACTACCATTGTTCTCCCATGCTAATTTTGTACAAATAAGTTTCATTTTGCTTATTATAGTGATTCCGTTGGGGTTCGAACCCAAGACCCACAGCTTAGAAGGCTGTTGCTCTAATCCAACTGAGCTACGGAACCAACACTTTTCAAAACGCAAACCAGCTAACCAATAACGCAATCAGCCACTTTTCTTATTTGCGGCTGCAAAGGTACATATATTTTTTGAATACACCAAACTTTTTCTCACTTTTTTCTTTTTTTATGCTTAAATATCGCAAAAAATAACTACCTTTGCATCCGTTAGGAGCAAGAAACTGCATTCTGACCCCGAAAGAGAAGAGATTTTTATAACGCATATTCAAACATAAAACATACGCAAATGAAAAAGTTAATCTTTTCAGTAGCCCTGCTCTCAGCAGCACTCTCTGCCAGCGCAGAAGAACATCCGCTCTGGATGCGCTACCCAGCCATCTCGCCCGATGGCACTACCATCGCCTTCGCTTATAAAGGCGACCTCTACAGTGTTTCTGTCAACGGCGGTGAAGCACGACAGCTCACAACCCATGCAGCCTTCGATTCGCATCCTGTATGGAGCCCTGACAGCAAGAAAATTGCCTTCCAGTCTAACCGCGAAGGAAGTCTCGACATCTTTGTAATCGATGCAAAAGGCGGTGCTCCTACCCGACTCACCACCAACAGCGGCAGCGAAACACCTATCGCCTTTGCAGACAACGACCATCTGCTCTACTCTGCCAGTCTGCAGCCTACAGCCCAGAGCATCATCTTCGGCGACAACACATTCCCACAAGTATATAAGGTAAGCACCAAGGGCGGAAGACCAGAACTCTTCTCTACCCTCACCATGGAGAATATCAGCATCGCCAAGAACGGCCACATTCTCTACCACGACAAAAAGGGATATGAAGACCCTTGGCGCAAACACCAGAAATCACCTATCGCACGCGACATCTGGCTGAAGAGTAACGGAAAGTTTACCAAGCAGACTACCTTTGCCGGCGAAGACCGCTCGCCAGTATGGACATCAGACGAGAAATCATTCTTCTATCTGAGCGAGCAGGACGGCACATTCAATATCTACCGCCGCAGCCTCAACAGTTCAAGCGACAAGCAGATTACCCACCACAAAGGCAATCCGGTAAGATTCCTCACCGCATCCAGCGCCGACCTGCTCTGCTACGGATATGATGGCGAAATCTACACCGTGAAAGAAGGTGGAGAGCCTCAGAAGGTGAACATCTCCATTACAACAGATAATGACGCTCCAAGCCTCGTACGTCAGATTAAAAGCTGGGGAGCTACAGAGATTTCCGTTTCGCCAGACGCCAAGGAAGTGGCTTTCGTGATGCATGGCGACGTATACGTAACTTCTGTAGAATACACCACTACCAAGCGCATTACCGACACACCGCAGCAGGAGCGCGACCTGAGTTTCTCGCCAAACGGCAGAGCCCTGGTCTATGCAGCCGAGCGCAACGGCGTATGGCAGATTTACCAGTCTAAGATCAAGAACGAGAAAGAGAAGAACTTCACCTACGCTACCGACATCGAGGAAGAGCAGTTGGTGAAAACAGGCGTTACATCACAGTATCCACAATACTCTCCTGACGGCAAGGAAGTGGCTTTCTTCGAAGACCGCGCTGCACTTCGCATCATCAATCTGAAATCGAAGGAAATACGCACCGTGCTCGATGGCAAATACGTCTACTCTTACAGCGATGGAGACATCGCTTTCGAATGGTCACCAGACAGCAAATGGCTCCTTTCAACCTATATCGGCAACGGCGGCTGGAACAACCAGGATATTGCACTGGTAAAGGCTGACGGCAAGGAGGTTCACAACCTGACCAATTCCGGCTACAGCGACAGCAACGGCAAATGGGTGCTCGACGGCAAGGCAATGCTCTTCCAGAGCGACAGAGCCGGCTACCGCAGTCATGGAAGCTGGGGAGCAGAAGACGATGCCTACATCATGTTCTTCGACCTGGACGCCTACAACCGCTTCAACATGAGCAAGGAAGAAATAGAACTGGCTGACGCCAACAAGGACGAAAAGGAGAAGAAGGAAGACGAAAAGAAGGAAGAAGCTAAAAAGAAGGCTGACGAAAAGCAGAAGAAGACCGGAAAGATAGAGGTGGAAAAGGTAAAGCCACTGGAACTTGACATCGAAAACTGCCGCGACAGAATCGTACGCCTCACCGCAAACTCTTCGCACATGGGCGATGCTGTGCTCTCTAAAGACGGCGACAAGCTCTACTACCAGGCAGCCTTCGAGGATGATTACGACCTCTGGCAGCACGACCTGAAGGACGGCTCTACCAAGCTCGTGATGAAGGGCGTAGGCCAGGGCAACCTGCAGACCGACAAGGATGTGAAGAACCTCTTCATCTGCAACGGAAGCAGCATCAAGAAGGTGGATCTGAGCGGATTCAGCACCAAGGACATCAGCTTTGAGGCTAACTTCAACTATAAGCCAGCCGAGGAGCGCCAGTATCTCTTCGACCACATATGGCGACAGGTGAAAGACAAGTTCTACGACCCTAAGATTCATGGTGTTGACTGGGAAGGTTACCGCAAGACCTATGAGAAGTTCCTGCCTTACATCAACAACAATTTCGACTTCCAGGAGATGTTGAGCGAAATGCTTGGCGAGCTGAACGCTTCGCATACAGGAGCCCGCTACTACGCTTCGAACAGCGCGCTTACCACCGCCAATCTGGGAGTATTCTTCGAACCTCAGTATCAGGGCGACGGCCTGAAGATTCAGGAGATTATCAAGCGTGGTCCTTTCGATGTGAAGAATACGGGCGTTACAGCCGGCAGCATCATCGAGAGCATCGACGGCGAGGAGATTAAAGCCGGAATGGACTACTTCCCATTGCTCGACGGAAAGGTTGGCAAGAATGTACGCCTCGGCATCAGAAACGCCAAGGGTAAGAAGATGGAGGTTACAGTGAAGGCTATCTCTCAGGGCAAACTCAACAACCTGCTCTACAAGCGATGGGTAGACCGCAACCGCGCTTTCGTTGACAGTATTTCGGGCGGACGCATCGCTTATGTTCACGTTAAGGCGATGGATTCGGAGAGTTTCCGCACCGTTTACAGCGAACTGCTGAGCGACAAGAACCGAAACAGAGACGCTGTAATCGTAGACGAGCGCCATAATGGTGGCGGCTGGTTGCACGATGATCTCTGCACCCTGCTCAACGGCAAGCAGTATCAGGAGTTTGTACCTCACGGCAAGGTAGTTGGCCGCGATCCATTCAACAAATGGGTGAAGCCATCTTGCGTCATGATCTGCGAGAACGATTACAGCAACGGTCACGGTTTCCCATGGGTTTACAAGGAACTCGGAATCGGTAAGCTGATCGGTGCTCCTGTAGCAGGAACCATGACAGCCGTATGGTGGGAAACGCTGATGGACAACACGCTAGTATTCGGTATTCCTCAGGTAGGCTGCCGCGACATGCGTGGCGTGTTCGGCGAGAACACCCAGCTGAACCCAGACATCGAGGTTTACAACAGTCCGGAAGATTTCATCAATGGCCATGATACCCAGCTCGAAAGAGCCGTAAAGGAAATGATGAAGAAATAAACAGAACGCCCTGCAGGGGTCCAGAAGCAGAATCGCTTCTGTCCTCTTGCAGGGCGAATTGTTTTTGTAGCAGACAACATTAATTTATTAAACCTTATTAACCCACATTATCGGTAAAAAACCTTCTGTCATGACATAAAACCCTCTAAATCTTTACTTTTTTTCTTGAAAAGGGCGAAAAAGCAAGTGAAAAAGCCATAAAATAAAAAAAAATGAGTATCTTTGCAGAAGATAAGCTGCACTCGGCAATTTGAAAGCAAGCTTTCATTGCGCTCATTTGCGTTATCTTTGCAAAAAATATAAACAAGATTATGGGATTATTCGGATTATTCAGCAACAAAAAGAAGGAAACTCTCGATAAGGGACTTGAAAAAACCAAGGAGAGTGTGTTTGGCAAACTGGCGCGCGCCGTTGCCGGAAAGTCTACCGTCGATGATGATGTGCTCGACGATCTCGAAGAGGTACTCATCACTTCAGACGTAGGTGTAGAAACCACGGTCAAGATTATCCGCCGCATCGAAGAACGTGTGGCCCGCGATAAATATGTTTCAACCAGCGAGCTCAACCGCATTCTGCGCGAGGAAATCGCCATTCTCCTCTCCGAGAATCACAGCGATGACCTGGCAGACTGGGAACTTCCTGCCGACCATAAGCCTTACGTTATCCTCGTAGTAGGCGTAAACGGCGTGGGCAAGACAACCACCATCGGCAAGCTGGCTTACCAGTTTAAGAAGGCTGGCAAGAAGGTTGTTCTGGGAGCTGCCGACACCTTCCGTGCCGCTGCCGTAGAGCAGATTTGCATCTGGGGCGAGCGCGTGGGTGTGCCTGTAGTGAAACAGCAGATGGGAAGCGACCCGGCAAGCGTGGCGTTCGACACCCTGCAGAGCGCCAAGGCAAACGGCGCCGACGTGGTGCTCATCGATACGGCAGGCCGACTGCACAACAAGGTGAACCTGATGAATGAGCTCAAGAAAATAAAGGAAGTGATGAAGAAGGTAATGCCTGAAGCACCAGACGAGGTAATGCTCGTGCTCGACGGAAGTACCGGACAGAATGCATTCGAGCAGGCTAAGCAGTTCTCTGCCGTTACCAACATCTCCTCGCTCGCCATCACCAAGCTCGACGGAACCGCTAAGGGCGGAGTTGTCATCGGCATCAGCGACCAGCTCAAGGTGCCTGTAAAATACATCGGACTGGGCGAAGGAATGGAAGATCTGCAGCTCTTCAACAAGACAGAATTCGTAGACTCTCTCTTTAAAAATTAGAAAATGAAGAAAAATCAGATAGATATTATTACCCTGGGCTGCTCGAAGAATCTCGTAGACAGCGAGTTGCTGATGAAGCAGTTTGAGGCAAACGGCTACCATTGCGTTCACGATTCCAAGCGCCCTCAGGGCGAGATAGCCGTCATCAATACGTGCGGATTCATTGAGGATGCAAAGCAGGAAAGCATCGACACCATCCTGGAGTTTATCCAGGCTAAAGAAGAAGGCCGACTCAGAAAGCTCTATGTAATGGGCTGCCTCTCGCAGCGCTACCAGAAGGAACTGGAAGAAGAAATGCCCGAAGTGGATAAGTTCTACGGCAAATTCAACTACAAGCAGCTTCTGCAGGAACTCGGCAAGGCGGAAGTTTCATCCTGCAACGGCCAGCGTCATCTTACCACTCCGCGCCATTATGCCTACATCAAGATAGCTGAGGGCTGCAACCGCCACTGTGCCTACTGCGCCATTCCTATCATCACCGGCAAGCACGTTTCCCGTCCGAAGGAAGAGATTCTGCAGGAGGTGCGCGAACTGGTAGCAGAAGGCGTGAAGGAGTTTCAGATTATCGCTCAGGAACTCACCTACTACGGCGTAGATATTGACGGCAAGCATCATATTACCGAACTCATCAGCGAGATGGCTGATATTCCGGGCGTGAAATGGATTCGCCTGCATTACGCTTATCCAAACCAGTTCCCTATGGATCTTCTGGACGTGATGCGCGAGAAGCCAAACGTATGCAAATATCTCGACATTGCCCTCCAGCACATCAGCGACCACATGCTCACCAGCATGCATCGCCACGTAACGAAGCAGGAAACCATCAATCTGCTGAAGGCCATCCGCGAACGCGTGCCAGGCATTCACATCCGCACTACGCTGATGGTTGGTTTCCCAGGCGAGACAGATGAGGATTTCCACGAGCTCCTCGACTTCGTACGCGAACAGAGATTTGAGCGCATGGGCGCTTTTGCCTACTCTGAGGAAGAAGGAACCTACAGCGCCACCCACTACGAAGACAACGTGCCTGCCGAGGTAAAGCAGCGCCGGCTGGACGAACTGATGATTCTGCAGCAAGACATCAGCTCTGAGGTTGAGGCTGATAAGGTGGGCAAAACCATGACCGTTATCATCGACCGCAAGGAAGGCGATTACTACATCGGACGAACAGAGTTCTGCTCTCCGGAAGTAGACCCTGAGGTTCTGATCCGTGCCGATGAGAAGCGTCTGCGCGTGGGTAGTTTCTATCAGGTAGAAATTACTACAAGCGAAGAATTTGACCTCTATGGCAAGGTGGTGAAATAATCATTCTCTCCCCCATAGCCTGGAGTTTTAGAAATTTTGACTACATATTAAATAAATATGAACAATAAGGAATACATCGCTGAACTGGCTCAGCAAACCGGCTATTCGCAGGAAGACACCCAGAAGTTGGTGCGCAAGGCGATAGACGCTATGATTGCCGAGTTTGAGGATGGAGAAGCTGTCTCTATCCCCAATTTTGGCACCTTCGAAGTGAAGAAGCGCATGGAGCGAGTGGTGGTTAATCCTACTACCAAGAAGCGTCAGCTGGTGCCGCCTAAGTTGGTGTTGGGTTTCCGACCGGTAGCTTCGGTCAAGGAAAAACTAAAGAATGGAGGGGATGAGCAATGAGCAAATTCAGTTTAAATACACTCGGAAAACTGCTTGCAGATAAGAGCGGGCTGAGCCAGGTGGAAGCAGAACTCTTCATCCGGAAAATGTTTGATGTGTGCAACCAGGGACTCGATGCCGACAAGCAGGTGAAGATAAAATGGCTGGGCACCTTTAAGGTACAGGCCACGAAAGACCGTGAAAGCATCAATGTGAACACGGGCGAGCGCTTCACCATTGAAGGCAGAGACAAACTCACCTTCACGCCAGACAACATTCTGAAAGAAATCGTGAACAAGCCATTCGCCCAATTTGAAACGGTGGTAGTAAATGACGGCGTAGATTTCGATGAAATAGATGAGAAGTTTGGAGAAGAACAGACAGAAGATGCTCCTGAACAAGTAATCGATTTTCTGGACGAAGAAAAAACTGCAACTCCAAATCCGGAGGTTGTCGTAATTGAATCTGAAAAGGAAAAGGAAAAAGAAGACGAACTGGCAAAGCAAATTGCTATTGAACAAGCTAAACTGGAAAGATTAAAACAAGCCCAACTGGAGCAGGAAAGAATACAGAAAGAAAAGCAAGAGCAGGAAAGACTGGAGCAGGAAAGACTGGAGCAAGAGAAGCTTGAATTAGCCCAGCAACAGCAAGCCCTGAAAGCAGTTGTTGAACCAGCAGTACCTGCATCAGATGAATCTGAAGAAGAAGAAGAGAAGGAAGAAGAAGAAGAATCTTCCAATTCTCATCATATTGTTATTCCTCGCTATCTGGTCGTTGCAGTCTGTCTCATCGTAGTAGCTTTGATTGGCGGAATGGGATGGTTTGCCTTCAACTATGGTCAGATGACTGCCCAGCGCGATCATCTAGCCATGCAGCTAAACCAGTATCATCAGGCTCCAGCCAAGAAAGTCCCAGCCAAACCAGCTGCCGCCCCACTCTCTCAGGAACAGAAACTCCGCCAGAAAGCGATGGAAGACAGCATCCGTATGGCTAAAACTGCAGAAGCAGTAAAACTGGCTGAAAATTCGGATGAGGAAAGTGCTAACGCAGAAAAGGCTAAGCAGGCTGAAGCAAAGGCTAAGGCAGAAGCTAAAGATAAAGCCGAAGAAAAGGCTGCTTCGAAAATAGCATCATCCCAGTATGATAAGGACGCTCGCGTACGCACGGGAGCTTACCGAATCATAGGAGTTGCCCAGACCGTTACGGTTGGCGCCGGTCAGACCCTCGAACAGATTAGTACCCGCTATTTAGGTTCCGGCATGGAATGCTACGTAGAAGCCCTGAATGGTACAAGCACCGTAAAAGCCGGACAGAAAATCAAGATTCCGAAACTGGAATTGAAAAAGAAAAAGAAGTAAAGTACTGAACAAACAAAAATCGCCCTGTAAGAGCAAATATAATTTTGCACTTACAGGGCGACATTGTTTTATGTTAACATTACTTGCCCAACACTTCATCAAGCAATGTGTAGAAAGCAGGATCCTCACCAACAATAGTCTTGATAATCTTACCGTTAGCATCAATCACAATCTTTGTAGGGAAACCCTGAACAGCATAGTCGCTGAGAACCTTGCTGTCCTTCGGATTGTAAACATGAATCCATGGCAACTGGTGCTTCTCAACAGCAGCCTTCCACTTAGCCTCTGTATCATTACAATCTACACCAAGAATTTCAAACTTACCCTTGTACTTCTTGTAATACTCCTTCATCTTAGGCATTCCCTTGATGCACCATCCGCACCATGAACCCCAGAAATCGAGTACGACAATCTTGCCGCGAAGGCTGGAAAGCTTAAAATCATTTCCCTTAATATCCTTCAGCGTAAAGTCAGGAGCCTCAACACCGGCAGCCTGCACCTTCTTAGCCTTCTCCTCAGCCTCAGCACGCTTCTTAGCCATATCAATCATTGGCTGGTAGAAAGCCTTCATTCTGCCGTTCTTCACATTCTCAGAGAGCAAGCCCAGCAGTTTCTCCATCTTGCTGACATCATCAAACTGCTCGAAGATAGTAGCACAAGACTCATAATCAGGATGCTGTTTTACGAAATTGAAAATCTTATCGTCCTTTGCCTTTTGCAGGGCAGGAGCCTTCTGCTCATACTCTGCCATGATGGTCTGCTGGGTCTCACCATTCTTGATTCTCTGGTTCAGGGAAGCTTCGTAATCTCTCAACTCCTTATTAGCATTCTCCAGCAGAACATCTACTTCATGATACTGCTGATAGAACTTAGAACCCGAAATATCGAAGCGGGTCTTTGCATCGCCCTTAACTTCAGCCTTCTCGCCAGGAACACAAGGCAGGTTGAACATAAACTGACCTGCACCACGATAAGCTTCAGGTGAGAGGAAAACGTATCCGGCTGCCTTATCAAGGTTTGCAGAATAGGTAAACTTGCCATTCTTCACCAAAACCGTATCCATCTTAACATTTCTGCCCTTGTAAACAAGTACAGAATCGGAATTGAAATTCTTCAAATCCACCTTCAACTGGAAGTTGCTCTTCTGAGCCATTGCAGCGGTTGATGCAAGCATCAGAGCCGCAGATAAAATCGCTGTTTTCATTTTTCTTTTATTATATTTATTCTGATTACACCTTATTATATATAGGGAACGAAGAACGCCTGGTTCGTCGTCATCCTTATTCTTCATACTCGGTAGTATCCTCAATACCCGCCTCGGCCAAAGCCTCCTTGCGCTCAACGCAGGTTCCGCATTTGCCACAATGCTTCTCACCGCCCTTATAGCAGCTCCAGGTTTCAGCATAGTCAATGCCCAACTTCTTGCCTATCTCCGCAATCTGCCCTTTGGTAATATTCGTATAAGGAGCCACCACGCGCACATCAACGAACGTTCCTGCTTCAGCAGCCTCATCTATCGCCTTGATAAACTCCGGACGACAGTCTGGGTAAATCGTATGATCGCCACCATGGTTAGCGATGAAAACTTTCTTCAGATTATTACTCTCAGCAATGCCGATGGCAATGCTCAGCATGATTCCATTACGGAAAGGAACCACCGTACTCTTCATATTATCATCAGCATAATGACCCTCAGGAATTGCATCGGCACCTTCAAGAAGAGAACTCTTGAAATACTGATGCATGAAACCCAAATCTATCGTAATATGCTTGATTCCCAAACGCTCACAATGCATCTTGGCGAAGGGAATTTCACGCTCGTTATGATTACTTCCATAGTTAAAACTAATGCCGAGTGCAATCTCGTCTTTCTTATCGTAGAGCAGCGTGATGCTATCCATGCCGCCGCTCACAATGATTACTGAATCCTTCATTTTACTTTGAATTTTGAACTGTATGATTACTTATTACTTCACCCGAACAGGCAGCGGAATGCTTCTTCCACCTTCCTTACGGGATGAATTTCTATCTTATATTTCTTATGGTCGAAACCATGATTGTTGTATTTCGGGATGATAATGTGCTGGAATCCCAGTTTTTCTGCCTCAGCAATACGCTGCTCGATGCGGCTCACCGGACGGACTTCACCGCTCAGACCTACCTCGCCTGCCATACACCAACCTTGCTCTATAGGCGTGTCAACATTACTGCTCAATACGGCTGCCAACACACTCAAGTCCATGGCAGGATCGGTGACTCTCAATCCACCGGCAATATTCAGGAACACATCCTTCTGCATCAGTTTGAACCCCACACGTTTCTCCAGAACCGCCAGGAGCATGTTCAAACGGCGCTGGTCAAAACCCGTTGCCGAACGTTGCGGAGTTCCATAGGCAGCTGTTGAAACCAAAGCCTGCGTCTCTACCAGGAACGGGCGGACACCCTCGATGGCTGCGCTGATGGCAACACCCGAAAGCCCGTCATGATCTTCAGTAAGCAGCAACTCTGAAGGATTGCTCACCTGTCGGAGTCCGCCTTGCATCATCTCGTAGATTCCCAACTCAGAAGTACTTCCGAATCGGTTTTTGATGCTTCTCAAGATGCGGTACATGTAATGCTGGTCGCCCTCAAACTGAATTACCGTATCTACGATGTGCTCCAAAATCTTTGGTCCGGCAAGCGTTCCCTCCTTATTAATATGACCTATCAGAATGACCGGAATGCCACTCGTCTTGGCAAAACGGAGCAGGGAGGCTGCACACTCGCGAACTTGGGAAACAGAACCTGGCGAACTGTCAACCTCTTCTGTAGAGATAGTTTGGATAGAATCTATAACTATCAGCTGAGGAGCCACTTCCTGAATATGGCTGAAGATTTTCTCCAACTGCGTTTCACAGAGAACCGTAATATGATCAAAGGCTCCTTCTGATGAAAGAGAAGCCGTTTTCAGAGTGTCCGCAGAAGAGCCATCTCTGAGCATCGCCTGTCCTTTAGCCAACCGGTCGGCACGGAGTTTAATCTGATGGGCACTTTCCTCTCCGCTCACATACAGGATGCGGCGGTCAGTCATGTTCAGAATAGTCTGCAAGGTGAGCGTACTCTTACCGATTCCCGGTTCACCGCCCAGGAGCGTAATGCTGCCAGGGACCATTCCGCCACCCAGCACACGGTTCAGCTCCTCGTCCCTCATATCGATGCGCGGTTCATCAATCGCAGAAATATCGCGAAGTTTCATCGGCGCAGCGTCATGCTCGCTGTGCTGCCCACCAAACATCGTGGCAGCTCCACCATGACGCATGGTCATTCCGGCATTCTTCGCAGCCTGCGATCCGGAATCAGCAGCAATACGAATTTCCTTAAATGTATTCCATTGTCCGCAGCTAGGACATTTGCCCATCCATTTGGCACTTTCCTGTCCGCAATTGCTGCACACAAAAGCAATCTTATCTTTCGCCATTTTATCTCATTTATATGTAATAACGTTTTAACTGCGCACAAAGGTACTATTTATTATCGAAAAATCCAAAAAAAAAGTAATTTGTTAAGAATATATTTCATTTCTCTCCATTTTGTTTAACAAATCAGGCAGAAGGAAGCGCAAAACACGAATTTTGCAAACCCGATATAGCAAACAGACGATTTCATCTACTAAAAATCATAAAAACCGCTACTATATTTTGCTGATTCAAATATAATTTGTATCTTTGCCTTCGGTTTTTGAAACCAGCAGAAAGGTTTAGAACAATAAATTAGTACATAAACTAAATAAATTTAGGTAAAATGAAAATTGAAGATTTTAACTTTGCCGGTCACAAGGCAATCGTGCGCGTTGACTTCAACGTGCCATTGGATGAAAATGGTAATGTAACAGACGACACTCGTATCCGCGGTGCCCTTCCTACATTGAAGAAGGTACTTGCAGACGGCGGTGCGCTCATCATGATGAGCCACATGGGTAAGCCAAAGGGCAAGGTTAAACCAGAGCTTTCTCTCTCTCAGATTGTTAAGAACGTATCAGACGCTCTCGGCGTAGACGTTAAGTTCGCTAAGGACTGCGGTAACGCTGATGCTGAAGCAGCTGCCTTGAAGCCAGGTGAGGCTCTCTTGCTCGAGAACCTCCGCTTCTATCCAGAAGAGGAAGGAAAGCCAGTTGGCGTTGAGAAGGGTACTCCAGAATTTGATGCTGCTAAGGCTGAGATGAAGGAGCGCCAGAAGAAGTTCGCTGCTAAGTTGGCTTCTTACGCTGACGTATATGTAATGGACGCATTCGGTACAGCTCACCGCAAGCACGCTTCTACAGCTGTCATCGCTGATTCTTTCGACAAGGATCACAAGATGCTCGGCTTCTTGATGGAGAAGGAAGTTAAGGCTGTTGACGCAGTTCTCGGCAACATCAAGCGCCCATTCACAGCTATCATGGGTGGTTCTAAGGTTTCTACTAAGATCGGTATCATCGAGAACCTGTTGACTAAGGTTGACAACCTGATTCTCTGCGGTGGTATGACTTATACATTCTCTAAGGCTCTCGGCGGCAAGATCGGTATGTCTATCTGCGAGGATGACAAGCTCGACGTTGCTCTCGACGTAATCAAGAAGGCTAAGGAGAATGGTGTAAACCTCGTACTCGGCACAGACTCTATCTGCGGTGACGACTTCAAGAACGACTGCAATACTCAGGTTTGCCCATCTAACAACATCCCTGACGGTTGGGAGGGTATGGACGCAGGTCCTGAGACTCGCAAGGCTTTCGCAGCTGCCATCAAGGGTGCCAAGACTATCCTCTGGAACGGTCCTGCAGGTGTATTCGAGTTCGACAACTTCGCTGGTGGTTCTAAGGCTATCGCTGACGCAATCGCTGAGGCTACTAAGGAAGGTGCATTCTCACTCATCGGTGGTGGTGACTCTGTAGCTTGTATCAACAAGTTCGGTTTGGCTGATCAGGTATCTTACATCTCTACAGGTGGTGGTGCACTCCTCGAGGCTATCGAGGGTAAGGTATTGCCAGGTGTAGCAGCTATCGAGAAGTAATCTTATGTTTAAAAGAAAGCCATTTGAAAAAAGGGCTTGATTTTTCACAAGAAAAAAATAGGTTGGAGGGCATCCTATGTGATGTCCTCCAATTTTCAGTTTTAACTGAATCCCCTAATAATCTACAGATTCTCTCTATAAACAGAACTGTATCTTTCATTTAAAACAAGCAACAGAAAACATAAATTCTAAAATAATTTGATAAACTACAGGAATATAATTTTCTGATTTTAAAACGAATACATGGATTGGATTGTTAATCTCTTCACCAATACCGAGTCGGTGGCTCACATCGCCCTACTCTACGCTATCGTGATAGCTATTGGTGTTTACCTCGGAAAGATAAAGATTGGCGGCATTTCATTAGGTGTCACCTTTGTTCTCTTCGCAGGTATTTTGGCTGGCCACGTTGGCTTCACCGGTCCAAAGGAAATTCTCACATTCGTGCAAGACTTCGGCTTGATCCTCTTCGTCTTCATGATTGGTCTCCAGGTAGGACCTGGCTTCTTCGAGAGTTTCAAGAAAGGTGGTGTTACACTCAACATGCTTTCGGCTAGCGCTATTCTGCTCAACATCCTCGTGATGTTTGGTTGCTATTATCTCTTCTTTGATACGAGCAATCCTAACAACCTGCCTATGATGGTAGGTACTCTCTATGGTGCGGTTACTAATACTCCGGGTCTTGGTGCTGCCAACGAGGCTTTGCTCAGCGTCTTCCCTAATGGTGCTCCAAGTATTGCCAATGGTTATGCATGTGCTTATCCTCTTGGTGTAGTGGGCATTATTGGTGCTACTATCCTTATCAAGTACATCTGTAAGATTAATACTGCTGACGAAGAAGAACAGCTTAACGAAGAAGATGCTGCCAACCCACATGCTAAGGCTCATAACATGCACTTGCGCGTGGAAAATGCTTATATTACAGGCAGAACGCTGAGAGAAGTTTCAGAGTTCTTGAACCGTGACATTGTATGTTCACGACTGCTCCACAATGGCGAGGTGAGCATTCCTAACAGCAAGACTAAGTTTGAGGTTGGAGACGAATTGCTCGTTGTATGTGCAGAGGCTGATGCTGAAGCCATCAAGGCTTTTATCGGACCAGAGGTTGAAGCTGAATGGGACCGCGAGAAGGATGAAGTACAGCACTTTGTTTCTCGCCGTATCATCGTTACCCGTCCGGAAATGAACGGTAAGACCTTGGGTAAGATGCACTTCTCCAGCGTATACGGCGTTAACGTAACCCGTATTTCCCGTCAGGGAATGGACATTTTTGCAGGCAGAAACCACCACTTCCACGTAGGTGATAAGATTCTGGTTGTAGGTCCTGAAGAGAATGTAAACCGTGTGGCTGAAATCATGGGTAACTCTGTAAAGCGCCTCGATGCGCCTAACATTGCCACTATCTTCGTAGGCATTATGGTAGGTATTATCTTCGGTTCTCTCCCATTTGCCATTCCGGGAATGCCGGTGCCTTTGAAGTTGGGTATTGCCGGAGGTCCGCTTATCATCGCCATCCTCATCGGTCGTTTCGGCTATCGCATGAAGCTGGTAACTTATACGACGACTTCGGCTAATATGATGCTGCGAGAAATAGGACTTGTACTCTTCCTGGCGAGTGTGGGAATCAAGGCTGGTGCCGGATTCTGGGACACAGTAGTACAGGGTGACGGTTTGAAATATGTGGGATGCGGTTTCCTCATCACCGTTATTCCTATCCTCATCATCGGTACGATTGCCCGCCTGAAGTTTAAGTTCAACTACTTCACCATCATGGGTATGCTCGCCGGTACTTACACAGACCCTCCTGCATTGGCTTATGCAAATGCTTCTTGCTCTAAAGAGGCTCCAGCTGTAGGATACTCTACGGTTTATCCATTGAGCATGTTCCTCCGTATCTTTACAGCCCAGATAGTGGTGCTGTTCTTCTGCGGAGCGTAAGACTTACAAAAGTTAACAAAACAACTGAAAATAGTTATAAATTATAAAAGAGGTGCACAAAGATAAAAAATTGTGCACTTTTTTTGTTGTCTTTTCAGAAATTCTTCGTACCTTTGAGCACAAGAAACAAACCTAATGAATCTTCTAGGAACAGCTATCGTTCCTATATGATGCAGATTTTTTCGAAAAATGAAACAATAACCCTATAAACGTTAGTAAGCGTATGAAGAAATTGGGATTTCTGATAACCATACTAGTCATCACGTCCTTGCCCGCTTGGAGTCAAGGAGCCAAAAGTATCCGCATTACAGAGGTGATGACCGACAACCGTACCAATCTTGTAGATGAGTACGGGCAGCACAAACCATGGGTGGAATTGAGCAATTCCTCCTTTACCACGTATAATGTGCGTGGTATGTTCCTAACCACCGACCGAAGGGTCCTCGACAAGAAAATGTCGCCTGAAGCTCGTCGACAGTTGATGTGTCCATTGCCTAACAATGAACCACGAACCACACTGGGAGGCAAGAAGAGCATCGTTATCTTCGACAGCAGTTCCTGGTACCAGGATGGCAGGAACGGACAACATTGGAAGGCAAAGAATTCTTCCAACTCGGGACCTTTTCATCTCAATCTTATTCTACAGGAAAAGATGCCCAACTGGATAGCACTCTATGACGGAAATGCCGTTGACCTGATTGACTCCGTAAGCGTGCCAGTGTTGGCTGCCGATGAGAGTTTTGAACTGAGTAAGGACCTCAAGACATGGGAGAAAGCCATTGCCGGATCAGTAACTCCAGGCTATCTGCCTCAAAACACAGGTTTGAGTAAAGCCCAGCAATTGAAGAAAAGCGACCCATACGGAATAGGAATCGCCGTACTTTCAATGGGAATCGTATTTGCCTGCCTTGCTCTACTCTTCATCGTGTTCTGGGTTTTCGGAGCCTACATGAAACATAAACAGCGCATCGCCCGTGCTACTGAGAAGCACGCCACCTTATTATATAAGACAGGAAAGAAGACCATCGAGGTTACTCAAGGCCTCAGTCATAAGACCAACGTGATTCTGAAAGATGGTTTAGAAACCAAGGGTATTGATAAGGAGATTTACATGGCAGTCATCTCCCTTGCACTACAGGAATATCTGGAAGATGTTCATGATGTAGAACCAGGCATTATCACCATCAAGCCAAAACAGACCAGATGGAATGCTCCGAAATTCAACAACAACAATAACAACGTTAAAATATAAAAACTATGGCAAAGTACGAATATAAGGTTAAAGGCGTAGATTACGTCGTTGAAATACAGGATATTGAAGGCAATATCGCCAATGTAACCGTGAATGGAATTCCATTCGAAGTGGAAATGAAACAGCCGGTTAAGAGCAGTAAGCAGAAAGTAAAGTTAACTGATGGACAAAACAACATTTCTGCCAGCTCTGTTGCAAGCGCAGGTTCTGCTGCAGGTTCAAGTTCTGCAGCAAGTTCTGATTCTGCTTCATCAAGCAAACAGGCAACTCCTGCTGCAGGCAAACCAGTTGTTGCCCCTCTGCCTGGCACTATCAACGAAATCAAGGTGAAAGTCGGTGACAAGGTGAACACAGGCGATACTGTTGTCGTTCTCGAAGCCATGAAGATGCAGAACAGCATCGATGCAGAAACTTCGGGAACCATTACCAGCATCAACGTGAACGAGGGAGACGCAGTAATGGAAGGAGACACGCTTGTTACGATCGCGTAATAAGCTGTTTAGACAAAAAGCTAATGATTACTCTTCACAATCAAAAGACTAATCATAAAGTTCAATGTTCAACTTTCAAAGTTCAAAGTAAATCAATGTCTAACTTTCAAAGTTCAAAGTAAATTATGGATTTCATCATACAAAACTTCAATGAGTTTCTTACCTTTACGGGCTTTGCCAACGCCTCGGCAGGAAACCTCATCATGATTCTAGTGGGAGCACTCTTTATCTGGCTCGCCATCAAGAAAGATTTTGAGCCGCTGCTTCTGGTTCCTATCGGATTGGGAATCATTCTTGGCAACATTCCATTCCGTGCCGATGCAGGACTCGAAATAGGTTTATACGAAGACAACTCCGTTCTGAACATCTTCTACCAGGGAGTGAAACAGGGCTGGTACCCGCCACTCGTATTTCTGGGCATTGGAGCCATGACCGACTTCTCTGCGCTCATTTCCAACCCGAAGCTCATCCTGATTGGAGCCGCTGCCCAATTTGGAATCTTCGGCGCATATATGATTGCACTGGCTCTGGGATTCGAACCTAACCAGGCAGCTGGCATTGCCATTATCGGAGGAGCAGACGGACCAACCGCCATCTTCCTGAGCAGCAAACTGAGTCCGAACCTCATGGGAGCCATTGCGGTTTGCGCCTACTCTTACATGGCACTGGTGCCTGTAATCCAGCCACCTTTGATGCGACTACTTCCAACCAAGAAAGAGCGCGTCATCAAGATGAAACCGGCACGTCAGGTTTCACAGACCGAAAAGATTCTCTTCCCTATCATCGGTCTGCTTCTCACCACCTTTATCGTTCCATCCGGTTTGCCATTATTAGGAATGCTGTTCTTCGGAAATCTTCTGAAAGAGAGTGGAAAGACAACTCGACTCGCCAAGACAGCAAGCAGCAGCTTGAATGATATTGTCGTTATCCTCCTCGGCCTGACCGTAGGCTGTTCTACCCAGGCTTCAGAGTTTCTGACATTAAACACCATCAAAATCTTTGCTCTCGGTGCTCTTGCTTTCATCATCGCATCGGCAAGCGGGATCTTATTCGTCAAGCTGATGAATCTCTTCTTGCCAAAAGGCAAGAAACTGAACCCACTTATCGGAAACGCCGGAGTGAGTGCCGTACCAATGAGTGCACGCATCTCCAACAACCTAGGTCTGGAATACGACCGCCACAACTTCCTTCTCATGCACGCCATGGGACCAAACGTTGCGGGAGTCATCGGTTCTGCCGTTGCAGCCGGAGCTTTGCTGGGATTCTTCAATTAAAAGTTGAGCCACCAAGCTATCCCTCCAGGATAAGCACATAAAAAATAGAATCGCCCTGAAAGGACAAAAGCATCTTACATTCAATGCTTTCCCTTTCAGGGCGACTTTTTTATTTTTTTTAGCTCTTAACCCGCATTCGCATTTTTCCTTCAAAGGAAATGATAACCTCAACCTGATAACTCAAACTGCTGTCAGGCATTGCCAGAACAGCAAGATAATGAATGCCAGATTCATCTATCTTATTGAATACGATGTCGCTCAATATAGACTGGTCCAAGAAAGAAGCAGGAACCTGCTTATCGAAATCCTTCTTATGAAAATCACGAGAGAACAGACAGTTGGCACCATGATAAACATGCAAGTTCACAATATTATCATAATAAACATTGTCTACCTCAACACCATCATCATTATAAGAACTCTTGTAGACCTTATAACTTGTTGGGTTAACCTGTACGTAGAGATGATATTTCTCATCGCCCCTTACAACCACCGTATCACGTTTAATCAGCGTATTCTGATTCAGCGCCACGGAAGCATGGTTGTGGATGAACTGCTGCAAATAAGACTTATCTTCCGTCTTCACCAGCTTAACCACATCCCCATTCTGCACTTTAAACTGGAAAATATGCTCAGCCTGTTTTACAATCGGATATTTTGCAAGATTAGCACCCTTCATTACAAGCGTATCGCCAGCAATGTAGAAGTAGACAGGCTGACTGGTTGAATCAGGATAATAAATCGTATCGCCTTTTACGCGGAACGCCACATCATCCTCATCGTCATCGTTCAACCAAATGCCTTGCAACATCTTCTTAGCCGCAGTATCTTCCTTCACTTCCTGTTGCTTTTCGACCTTCTGCCCACAAGCAACAAGAGTCAAGATACAACTGAGCAGCCATAAATTAACTATCTTTTTCATGATGAGTTCTTTAAATAAATTAATCGGTAAAAGCTGATGCCAATTCTACTCGAAATAATCAGCCTCTTCGAAAGACTTTGCCTTGGTTCTGTCTTTTTCTGACGTAAGCACCTCAACTCCTTCAATAGGCCATTTTATTCCGATAGTAGGATCATCCCAATGAATACTGGCTTCGTAATCAGGAGCATAAACATTATCTACTTTATAAGTAAAGATGACTTCGTCACTCAGTACCAGGAAACCATGGGCAAAACCGCGAGGAATGAAAAACTGACGTTTGTTCTCTCCACTCAGTTCAACCATTACATATTTACCGAAAGTCTTACTGCCCTTTCTCAAGTCAACAGCTACATCCAGCACGCGGCCTTTGATGACACGCACCAACTTAGCCTGCGAGAATTCACCTTTCTGATAGTGCAAACCTCTGAGCACACCACGAGCCGACATCGATTCATTGTCTTGCACAAACTCCACATGCCCTCCAACGTGAGCATCAAAGTCAGCCTGCTTCCATGCTTCAAAGAAATAGCCGCGAGCATCTTCAAATACCCGAGGTTCTATCAGCCAGACTCCTTCAATTTCTGTCTCTGTATATTTCATTGATTTATACCTTATTTATTTTAGGCACAAAGGTAATACTTTTTCCCGAAACGACAAAACAAATTAGACTTTTTATGATTTCATCGAAAATTTTCTCTATTTTCTGTTGGTCATTTCCGAAAAAATCACTACCTTTGCAAACGTGAATAGACTAGAAAGACATATAGAGATCCTACTTTTGAGCAACGATTGCGTGATTGTCCCAGGATTTGGTGGCTTCATGGCTCATCATGTAGATGCGCGTTACGATGGCAGAGACAGCATGTTTTTGCCACCGCTGAGAACTATTGGCTTTAACCCACAGCTCCAGATGAACGATTCTCTCCTTGCACTTTCGTATGTTGAAGCATACGACATCAGCTATCCGGAAGCTTTGAACCGCATTGCTGATGAAGTGACAGAGATGCGTCAGACTCTGGAGAATTCAGGAAAATTTGAACTGAATGATATTGGCACCATCATATTGAACGAAGACGGAAATTATACCTTCGAACCATGCGAGGCGGGCATTCTTACCCCTGAGTTGTATGGTTTGGGTGGCTTAAACATGCTCCCACTCGCGCAGATTTCTGCAGAAGAGGTTCAGAAGACTGAAGATTCTGCTGCTTCAATCATTGAAATGCCAGCAAAGACAGTAGAAAACAATCGTACAGAAAGCGAAGTCAAGAATCAGGATAGTAACCAGAAGATGGAGAGTGGACTCTCTGTCAACAATTCTGTGTTCGTTAACGAAGAAGAATCAAATGCCGAATTCATCAGCATCAAGAAGAGCTGGTTGCGCAATATTGCAGCAGCCTGCATCGCTCTCATTGCATTCTTCACCTACTCTTCTCCATTGGGAACCCCAACCGTTCAGAAGAGCCAAATCGACACAGGCATGCTGAACCGCATCATGCCTAAGGAGATTAATAAGGTTGCGCAACCTCAAGAACTGGTTCTTAGTACAGAATCACAGGCAGAAGAGAGCATTCCTGCCAAGTCTGTCAACATGACTCAGGACAACGAATTGCAAACAGCTTCTTCTTACTATAGCATCGTTTTGGCAAGTCGTGTTACCAAGCGCAATGCTGCGAGCTATGCTGAACTTCTCCAAAACAAGGGATTCAAGGAAGCTAGGGTGTTAATTACGGATAATAATGTAAAAGTTATATACGGAACATACTCTACCGAGGGCGAAGCTTATACTGCTCTCAACCGTTTACACAACTATGATGCTTTTACTGACGGATGGATTACGAAAGTGAAAGAATAGTTGATAGTTAAGAGTTTATAGCTTATAGCTAGAACAAATAGCAAGGAGTATCGGAAACTTCTACAACACATTATTATAATAAAGACAGAAAAGTAAGAAAAAGAATATGAAAAGAGTACGTTGTCCTAAATGCGATAATTTTATCACCTTCGATGAGACCAAGTATCAGGTAGGTCAGAGTCTCGTTTTCGTTTGTCCTAATTGCAATAAGCAGTTTGGCATCCGAATGGGAGTTTCCAAGCTCCGCGAAACTCGCAAGGAGGAAAAACTTGACGAGAATGCCAACGAGAAGGGATACGGTTCTATCGTTGTCATCGAGAACGTATTCGCTTACAAACAGGTCATCCCGCTCCAGTTAGGCGACAACATCATCGGCCGCTACATGAAGAACAGCGGAATCAACTGCCCTATCGAAACCGTAGACCCAAGCGTTGACATGAACCATTGCGTAATCAACGTTAGCCGCGACAAGAAAGGCAAATTGAAATATGTACTCCGCGATGGACCAAGTTATACAGGAACTTTCGTTGACAATGAGATTCTGGGTGACAGAGAACGCCGCGTTATCGAAGACGGAACCCTGTTCACCATCGGAGCAACTTCTATCATTCTCCGCACAGCAGACAGTGAAGAAGAAAACTAAGAAGTTTCGATTATCAAAATAAACACTTCAAAAGGGGCAATTAGATGTTGGTTTACATTCAATTGCTCCTTTTTCACTTAACGGAAACGTAAAAACACGCCATATTTCTAACTTTCTGAAAGAAATCTACTATATTTCGTAATCTTTTTGCTTTTATTTTCTTTAAATTAAAAGAAAATGTGTACCTTTGCATCGAAAAATAAGAAATAGAAACGAATTACGTTAGGTTATGGATGTAGCAATCGTAAAATATAATGCCGGAAATATCTATTCCGTAGTCAACGCCATGAAGCGTTTAGGCATCGAACCTGTACTTACAGATGATGCAGAAATGCTCCAGAAGGCTGACCGCATTCTCTTCCCAGGACAAGGCCAGGCAAGAGAAGCAATGGAATATTTGAAGGCTCATCAGCTTGATCAAGTAATCAAGAACTTGAAGCAACCCGTCCTGGGCATTTGTGTAGGACAGCAACTCTTGTGCCGCCATTCGGAAGAAGGTGACGTAGATTGCATCGGAATCTTTGATGTAGATGTAAAGCGATTCCTGCCTCAGAAACACGAAGACAAGGTGCCTGCTATGGGCTGGAATGAAATCTATGATTTGAAGACTGACCTTTATAAGGGGTTCGGAAACAGAATGGATTCTGACTCAGACAAGTCTACCGCTGATGCACTGCTTCATCCCTACTCCTATTTCGTACATAGTTATTATGTGCCACTCTGCGAGGAGACCATTGCCAAGGCAGAATACATTCTTCCTTATAGCGCATCGCTCCACAAAGATAATTTCTATACCTGCCAGTTCCATCCGGAAAAAAGCGGAAAGGTGGGAGAACGGATTTTAAAGAATTTTTTAGAGATAAAATAAAAGAGAAAATACAAATATGATAGAATTAATTCCAGCTATCGACTTGATAAATGGCCAGTGTGTTCGTCTTACCAAAGGCGATTACGACCAGAAGAAGGTTTACAATGACAATCCTGCCGAGATTGCAAAACAGTTTGAGCAGATGGGCTTCAAACGCCTTCATGTAGTAGACCTCGATGGAGCCAAGTCAAAGCACATCGTAAATGATGCGGTGTTGAAGGCCATTACCACAGAAACCTCTCTCGTGGTTGATTTCGGTGGCGGAATCAAGACCGAAGAAGATATTGAGAAAGCTTTTGCTGCAGGAGCAAGCATGGTTACAGTGGGCAGCATTGCCGTCACCAATCCTGAACTCTTCATGCAATGGCTAGACAAGTATGGAGCAGACCGCCTGATTCTGGGAGCCGACGTAAGAAACGGAAAGATTTCTATCAACGGATGGAAAGAAAATTCTTCTGAAGATCTCCTTCCTTTCCTGAAAAAGTACATCGATAAAGGAGTACGCTATGTTCTCTGCACAGAAATCAGCAAAGACGGAACGCTGCAGGGACCTGCCATAGAACTCTACAAAGAAGTAATGGCTGCCTATCCTCAACTGCATCTTATCGCCTCAGGCGGAGTGAGTTGCAACGAAGACATCGAAGCATTGGAAACTGCAGGAATTCCTGCCGTAGTATTTGGAAAAGCTTTCTACGAAGGGAAAATCGATGTTAAGAAACTAGTTAATAGTTAAATAGTTGACAGTTAATATTAATAGCTGACAGTTGATTGCTCGGAGCTATTCTCGACACGCCCTGTAAGGGCAAAAGCTTCAATCGATAAGAATTAAAATACAATGGTGAAAATTCAAAGTAAAAGCAAAGGATTAGCTAAACGAATCGTTCCTTGTCTTGATGTAAAGAACGGCGAGACGGTAAAGGGAACCAATTTCGTAAACCTTCGCAGCGCTGGTGACCCGGTAGAACTGGGAAAAGCTTATAGCGATGCTGGAGCCGATGAGCTCGTATTCCTCGATATTACAGCGAGTTTCGAAGAGCGCAAAACCTTTACGGATATGGTAACCCGCGTGGCTGCCGAAATCAATATCCCATTTACTGTGGGAGGTGGAATCAATGAACTCAAAGATGTTGACCGCCTGCTCAACGCAGGAGCCGACAAGGTTAGCATCAACAGTGCTGCCATCCGACATCCGGAGCTCATCGATGAAATTGCCAACCATTATGGCTCACAGGTTTGCGTATGCGCCATTGATGCACGTCTCGATTCTGACGGCTGGCACTGTTATGTAAAAGGCGGAAGAGAACGGGTGGAACTAGGACTGTTTGACTGGGCTAAGGAAGTAGCCGACCGGGGTGCCGGTGAAATTCTCTTTACCAGTATGGATCATGACGGTGTGAAACAGGGATTCGCAAACGAAGCCCTCGCCCGTCTTGCTGAAGAAGTAAGCATTCCTATCATCGCCTCAGGAGGTGCAGGAAAAATGGAGCATTTCCGCGATGCGTTCACCCAAGGCAAGGCAGATGCTGCCCTGGCAGCCAGCGTGTTCCACTTTGGCGAGATTGCCATTCCTGACCTCAAGAAATACCTGAGAGAAGAAGGAATCAACGTGAGAATATAGAACACGGGGAATATAATAATGTAAGAAAATAAAAACAAGATAAAATGGAAATAGATTTCGAAAAATTAGGCGGACTGGTTCCTGCCATCATCCAAGACGCAGTTACAAAGAACGTCTTGATGCTTGGCTTCATGAATCAGGAAGCATACGATAAGACAATAGCAACCAAAAAGGTAACATTCTGGAGCCGTTCACGCAACTGCCTCTGGACAAAAGGTGAAACATCAGGCAACTTTCTGAATCTCGTTAGCATTCAGAACGACTGCGATAACGACACCTTGCTGGTTAAGGTTCACCCAGATGGTCCAACCTGCCACAAAGGTACAGACACCTGCTGGGCAGAAGAAAATACACTCAACCCAATCCTCTTTCTCTCAGAGCTTCAGGACTTCATCAACAAGCGCCACGAAGAAATGCCAGAGGGAAGCTACACTACCAGCCTCTTCAAGAAAGGCGTTAACAAAATGGCACAAAAGGTTGGAGAAGAAGCTGTTGAAACCATTATCGAAGCTACAAACGGCAACAACGAGAAACTCATTTACGAGAGTTCAGACCTTCTCTATCACCTCATCGTTCTGCTCACAAGCAAGGGCTTGAGAATAGAAGATGTTGTGAAAGAACTTCAGATGCGTCACGATCCGGAATGGGATAAGAAACGCCGCGTTGCCAAGAGCAAGGGCGAAATGAAATAACAAACTAACATTAAGGAGAAAAAAATAGAAGATGTTAATAGATTATCAGAACGTCAGCATATATCAGGCCGACAAGTGCGTGCTCCAAAACATCAATTTCCATATTGACGAAGGAGAATTTGCCTACCTTATTGGAAAAGTCGGCTCTGGTAAAAGTTCGCTATTAAAGACACTTTATTGCGAACTAGATCTTGTAGAAGGCGAAACCGAGAAGGCTGAAATTCTCGGCAGAGACCTCAAAACTATAAGGCGAAAGGAGATTCCGGCTCTGCGTAAGGAATTGGGAATCATCTTTCAGGATTTCCAGCTGCTACACGACCGCACCGTTCGCAAGAACTTTGAATTCGTACTCAAGGCAACAGGCTGGAAAAACAAAAAAGACAGAGAAAAGCGTATCGAAGAGGTGCTCAACGAAGTAGGCATGATTGATAAAATCGACAAGATGCCTCATGAGCTCTCAGGTGGTGAGCAGCAGCGTGTAGCCATCGCCCGCGCCATTCTCAATAATCCTAAAATCATCATCGCCGATGAGCCTACAGGCAATCTCGACCCAGAGACTGCCAGTAACATCGTGAGTCTGCTGAAAGACATCACCAAACAAGGCACAGCTGTTGTGATGACAACCCATAACATCCCGATGCTCGACAAATTCCCAGGCATCGTTTACCGCTGTAAGGAAGGTGTGCTCTACGACGTAACCAACGAGTACAACCACATCGACCTCACAGAGGATGGAGAAGATAATTAAGTGAAATAATTAAATAAAATTACGACTATGAAGGTAATGAAATTCGGAGGTACTTCTGTAGGCTCACCAGAGCGCATGAAGGGAGTAGCCTCTTTGGTTACAGAATCAGGTGAACCAACTTTCATCGTATTGTCTGCGATGAGCGGTACAACAAACTCTCTCGTTGAGATCTCTGACTATCTTTACAAGAAGAATCCAGAGGGCGCCAACGAGGTAATCAACAACTTGGAGAAGAAATACATGCAGCATGTAGAAGAACTCTACTCTACCGAGGAGATGAAAAATACGACTCGTGAGTTCTTGCAGGGCGAATTCAACTATCTCCGCTCATTCACCAAAGACCTCTTCACTTCTTTCGAGGAGAAGAGCATCGTGGCTCAGGGCGAGATGATGAGCACCAACATGGTTGTAAACTACTTGAAGGAACAGGGTGTAAAGGCTGTATTGCTCAGTGCATTAGACTTTATGCGCACTGACAAGAACGCAGAACCGGATCCTCAGTACATCAAGGAGAAGTTGGCTGCTATCATGGAGCAGAACCAGGGCTATCAGATTTACATCACTCAGGGATTCATCTGCCGCAACGCATACGGCGAGGTTGACAATCTGCAGCGTGGCGGTAGCGACTACACCGCATCTCTTATCGGTGCAGCTCTCCCAGCTGACGAAATTCAGATCTGGACCGATATCGACGGAATGCACAACAACGACCCTCGTGTCGTAGAGCACACTGAGGCAGTACGCCAGTTGAACTTCGAGGAGGCTGCAGAGTTGGCTTACTTCGGTGCCAAGATTCTCCACCCTACCTGTGTTCAGCCAGCTAAGTATGCAGGCATCCCTGTACGCTTGAAGAACACCATGGATCCTAAGGCCGACGGTACAATCATCGACAATGTCATCGTACGCGGCAAGATCAAGGCTGTTGCTGCCAAGGACAACATCACAGCCATCAAAATCAAGAGTAGCCGCATGTTGCTCGCTACAGGTTTCCTACGCAAGGTATTCGAAATCTTCGAGAGCTATCAGACTCCAATTGATATGATTGCTACTTCAGAGGTGGGTGTCAGCATGAGTATTGATAATGATTCTCATCTTAACGACATCGTAAACGAGCTGAAGAAATATGGTACAGTAACTGTAGATTCTGATATGTGCATCATCTGCGTTGTAGGTGATTTGGACTGGAGCAACGTTGGCTTCGAGACCATCGCTACCGATGCGATGAAGAATATTCCTGTACGCATGATTTCTTATGGTGGTTCTAACTACAACATCTCATTCCTCATCAGAGAGAAAGATAAGAAGCAGGCATTACAGAACTTGAGCAACGTATTGTTCGAGAAGAAGTAATGCAAATGAAAACGAAGAGTGAAAAGTGAAGAATTCGTATGTAATGCTTCCTATCCACTCTTCGTTGGATATTCTGATTTACTATAAATTGGATATTCTGATTTAACTATAATAAGGTATTAATTTAAGATTAAGTGAAATGAAAGGTACATTTCCGATAGATAAGTTTCAGGAGATACAGACTCCGTTCTACTATTACGACACCAATGTGTTGCGCCAGACATTGAAAACCATCAATGAAGAGGCTGGCAAGCACGAGGGATTTGAAGTGCACTATGCCGTAAAGGCAAATGCTAACCCTAAGGTGCTCAATATCATCTGTCAGGCTGGTTTAGGAGCCGACTGTGTGAGCGGAGGAGAAATTCAGGCAGCCATCAAAGCCGGATTTCCAGCCAGCAAGATTGTTTACGCTGGTGTAGGCAAAAGCGATTGGGAAATCAACCTCGGATTGGAGAAAGGCATCTTCTGCTTCAATGTAGAGAGTATTCCGGAGTTGGAAATCATCAATGAACTGGCTGAAAAACAGAATAAGATTGCGCAGGTTTGTTTCCGCATCAATCCGGATGTCGGCGCCCATACGCATGCAAACATCACAACAGGTCTGGCAGAAAACAAGTTCGGAATTGCCATGCGCGACATGGAAGCCGTAATCGAAGAGGCTGCCAAGATGAAGAACATCCAGTTCCTCGGACTGCACTTCCACATCGGAAGCCAGATCCTCGACATGGGGGATTTCGAGGCACTCTGCAACCGTATCAACGAACTTCAGAACCAGCTTGAAGCACATCACATCGTTGTGAAGAACATCAATGTGGGAGGCGGATTGGGCATTGACTATAATCATCCAAACCGACAGCCAATCCCTAATTTCAAGGATTATTTCGATACATACGCAAAGAAACTGAAGTTGCGCGATGGTCAGAAGCTTCACTTCGAGTTGGGTCGCGCTGTAGTGGGTCAGATGGGTTCTCTCATCACCAAGACACTCTACATCAAGCAGGGCACAGCCAAACAGTTTGCCATTGTGGATGCAGGAATGACCGACCTTATCCGTCCTGCTCTCTATCAGGCTTACCATAAGATTGAAAACATCTCAAGCGATGAACCTGTAGAAACTTACGACGTAGTAGGTCCTATCTGCGAATCAAGCGATGTCTTCGGCAAGGCTGTCGACATCAACAAAGCCCATCGCGGCGACCTCATCGCCCTCCGCTCAGCCGGAGCCTATGGTGAGATTATGGCGAGCCAGTATAACTGTCGCCAGTTGCCAAAGGGGTATATTACAGAAGACTTTTAATATAGTTGAAAGTTAAAAGTTAAGAGTTTATAGGATTCTCCTTTCTCTAGCTTTCTATATTACGAGAAAAAGAAAATGATGATCATTAGTACAACTACTATAATAGCAGGCGCAGTGGTGGTTTTATTGGCGGTTCTCGGATCGCTGATAAATCCATTTCTGCGCTCGTTGCGCTTTCAAAAAACAGAAACGGCAGAGAATCAACCTCCTGTCAGTATACTCATTACCGCACACGATAATCTTGCTGAATTGGAGAGGAATCTCCCTATGTTCCTGCGTCAGCAGTACGCTGCCGACTATCAGGTAATCGTAGTCTGCCAGAGTACAGATGGCGAGACACAGGATTTTCTGAAGCGAACAGCAGCCGAGAACCCTCATCTGTATTATACTTACATTCCTGAGAGTTCACGCTACATGAGCCGCAAGAAATTGCAGATTACACTGGGTGTGAAGGCAGCCAAACATGAATGGATTATTCTGACGGAACCTAATTGCCGCCCAAGCAACGACAAGTGGCTGCAAACCATGGTCCGTCAATGTCAGGACCCCAACCATCTGGTATTGGGATATGTAGCCCTTGATGAGGAAACCAAGAGCGTACGCCGTTTCGACAGCATCCGCAAGGCTTACTATGTTTTGCGCCGTGCCCAGCAGACCTATGGTTATCGCAGCCACATGCCAAACGTAGCGTTCCGCAAGAGCGACTTCATGAAGGAACAGGGCTATCAGGGCAACCTGGAATATGTTCGCGGCGAATACGATTTTCTCGTCAACAAGTATGCCCATTGTGGCGATACAGCTACAGAACTGGATTGCGATGCATGGCTCATCCGCGAAGCACCATCGAACAAGGGCTGGCACAATGCCCACCTCTATCTGCAGGCTTCACGCAAGAGTCTGGAAAGAGCCGGTTCCATGCGAACCCTCATGTTCTTTGACCATCTCATGCCACATCTCAGCCTGATAGCAACACTGGCCGTTGCAGCCTACTCTATCCTCATGAAGAATTGGATTCTTACAGGATGCGCAGGTTTCAGTTTCCTCCTGCTGTTCATCGTGAGAATGCTGATAGCCAACAAGGCCATCAAACACTTTGATGACGGAATAGCGATGTTCAAACTGCCATTCTTCGAATATGGAATTATCTGGAGAAATCTGGCTACCAAATTGCGCTATTGGCGGGCTGACAAAAACGATTTCACTTCTCATAAACTCTAGACAGGGCAAAAAGGAAGTAACAGTCTATCAGAATAACAGTTAAAAATAACCGACAGAACGATGAAAGTATATTTGTTCATTTCCAACCATAAGAAGTTGCTGAAGATGTATCTTCCATACATCGAAGCCTTGAATAAACAGCTCGACATCACCAACAGTCTGGTTGATGCCGACATTGTGTTGGTTATAGGAGCATGGACATGGCAGGGAGCCCAGATAGCCAAGAAAGCAAAGCAGATGGACATTCCCTACATCGTTTGTCCACTAGGCGATATTTCTGAGAGAAACTGCAAGAACCCTTACTTGAAGCGTTCACTGCAACAGTCTATGTATCAGAAAGCCATGTACGCCAAAGCCAACCTCATAGTAGCTACTACCCCTATGGAGAAAAACTATCTGGAAAAGAAAGGTTGGAACAAGCGCATCGCCCTGATTCGCTATGCAGGCTACAGTCATCTTACCAACACTGAAGCCATGATGCAAAACTGGCAGGAGACGGATGAGGAGACGCTGGCAGTCTTCGAGCAGCAAAAGGCAGAAGCCATCGCTGCCCAAACCAAACAGGCAATCATCGCACAGATTATGCAGATAAAAAGCCGCATGCCGCATCAGAATATTCCGCAAAAATATCTTGACGATTTACACACTCTCCTCTATGCTGATGATTATGATGAGGATGCTATCAAGCAAGAACTGGCAGAGAAGAAACTCTCTTCCTATGCCGCCTCCGTTTTCCAGACCATGACAGATAAAACAGGACTCACAGAAGGCTTCATGCCGATTCCTGCCAAAAAGGGCAGAAAGAGTAAAGAGATTCTGAAATTTGTGAAATAAAAGAAATCTGAAGTTTGTGAAATAAGAAGAAATGAACTTAGATAGAATAGAACAGCAGGCTGGTCATCTGCCAGCTTACCAGATAGCCGACTCTGTCAATGAAGCATTGATGGAGTCGGCTAACCTTGTTATTACAGCTCCTCCTGGAGCCGGTAAATCTACCCTCCTCCCGCTCACCATTCTGCGGGGCATGAGTGATCAGGCATTGGAAGGCTTCATCCATGATCATCTTAAAAGTCAGGGTAAGATTCTGATGCTCGAACCGCGCCGCCTGGCTGCTCGCCAGATTGCCGAACGGATGGCGCAGATTCTGGGAGAGCCCGTGGGCAAAACCATCGGCTATCGGGTAAGATTCGAAAGCAAGGTTTCGGATGAAACACGCATCGAAGTCCTTACCGAGGGCATTCTCACCCGAATGCTGGTCAATGATGCTACACTCGAAGGCGTTTCGTGCCTCATCTTTGATGAGTTTCATGAGCGCAGCATCAATTCCGATCTGGCGTTAGCGCTGGCCCGGCAAACACAGGAAATCATCCGCCCCGACCTGAAGCTCATTATCATGTCAGCAACAATCGATGCTTCTATCATCTGTCAGACACTTCAGGCTCCGCTTATCGAGAGTAAAGGCAGAATGTTTCCGATAGAAACCATTTATGCAGACCACGACATCGACAGATATCAGGTAGCGCAGGAAATGGCAGCCACAATCTGTCAGGCTTTCAGAAACCAGGAAGGTGACATTCTTGCCTTTCTGCCGGGACAGGGAGAAATCATGAAATGCGAAGAACTGCTTCGCTCTGTCCTGCCCTCAGCCACTCTTTACCCGCTATACGGTAACCTCTCGCCAGAAAAGCAGCGGCTCGCAATCGCTCCTTCCAAACCGGGTGAACGGAAAATCGTACTGGCCACTCCTATCGCCGAAACTTCTCTCACCATCGAAGGAGTAAGAATCGTTGTGGATTCCGGACTCTGCCGAAAACTGGTTTATGATGCCCGTACAGGCTTGAGCCATCTCGAAACCGTTCGTATCAGTCAGGACATGGCTACGCAACGAAGGGGGCGTGCGGGCAGAATCACATCAGGCGTATGTTACCGGCTTTGGACACAGACCTCGGAACATCTGATGCCAGAACAACGGCTGCCCGAAATACTGGATGCAGATCTCTCTTCGCTGGTTCTCGACATTGCAGCTTTCGGGGAAAACAAACCGGAACTGCTACCTTGGCTCACCCTTCCTCCCAAGGGCAACCTCGTATTGGCACAGCAACTTCTTATGTCGCTCAACGCCCTCACTCCTGATCATGATGCTCACGCTCTCAGTGGCAGCATCACCGCAGAAGGCAGCAGAATGGCTCAACTTCCTTGTCATCCGCGCATTGCCAAGATGATGATCAGCAGCGATTCTCCGGCGAGCCAAGCCCTGGCCTGCGACATTGCTGCTCTGCTGGAAGAGAAAGACCCGATGGGCGAAAATGAAGATTCAGACATGACGCTCCGCCTTTCTATCCTCCGTTCCGCACGCTGCAAGAAGAATCTGGGGCGTTGGAACCGTATCGCTCAGATTGCCCAGGAATACAGGAAGATGCTGCGTATCAGGGAAGACAACGAGCCAATTGATGCTGAGGAAGTAGGCCATCTCATCGCCCTAGCCTACCCTGAGCGCATCGCCCATGCCACCGACCATACGGGCAACTTCAAGATGTCGAATGGCAACACGATTTTCATCGACCCGTGCGACAGCATGGCAGCAAACGAATGGCTTGCCATCGCATCACTCAACCTATCTTCAACCTCATCATCCAATTCTGGGCAGGGACGGAAAGGAAGAGTATTTCTCTCAGCCCCCGTCAACTGGAAGAACTTGCCGGCACAAACCTGCGAGAATATTTCCTGGGACAGTAAAGCGCTGGCGGTGAAGATGCAGCAGGAAACCCGTATAGGAGCACTCGTCATAGACAGCAAGCCGATACAGAATGCCAACCGAGAGACAGTTTCAGACATTATCTGCGAAGCTGCCAGAAAAGACGGACTCAGCATGTTCGATTGGAACGAATCCGTTCATCGTCTGCAACAGCGCGTGGCGCAAGTAGCTGAATGGCATCCGGAACTGGAGATTCCCGACCTGTCAACAGAGCATCTCCTGACAACAGCCCGAGCGTGGCTCCCATTCTATCTCGAAGAAGGTGGTAAGATGAAGACTTCTGTTACAGAGCTGAAGAAACTCAACCTGTGCGAAATCTTATGGAACATTCTTCCTTATGATCTTCAGCAGGAGATAGACCGCCTTGCTCCCACCCACATCCGTGTGCCATCGGGCAGCAACATCCGCATCGATTATCGCTTGGGGGCCGAAGCCCCGGTTCTGAGTGTGCGGCTTCAGGAGTGTTTCGGAATGACATCAACTCCCACTGTCGATGCTGGCAGACAGCCCCTTCTGCTTGAGTTGTTATCTCCCGGTTTCAAGCCCGTTCAGCTTACTCAGGATCTCGCAAGTTTTTGGCAAGGCACTTACTTCGAAGTCCGCAAAGAACTGAAGCGCCGATACCCTAAGCATCTCTGGCCGGAGAATCCGTTAGAGAGCCAGGCCGTGAGAGGTGTCAAACGATGGTGATCCAGATGCTCTCGCCTCGGTCTCTCGCCGCCGTGATGGCATTGACGAGACGATGCAGCCAGATGCGAGAGTTTACCACCATGCCTCGGAGTTTGTTTTCGCCCGGCAGGATGCAGCCCTGCGTATCATCGGGGTAGTTACCGGCATGGATGCGGATGCCCTCAAAGCCAGGAACGCCCTGCAGCAGGGGCAGCCACTGCTTGAATCTCGGCGACTTGGTGATGAGCACGGGATAAGTGCCCTCGGGTATGGCAGTCTTGCCCTTCATCTTCTGCGCCTTCTTCTCCGACACTCGCCCCAGACGCACATTCTCCTCTTGGGGCAACAGGGTGATGCCCAGCAGGTTGCGCCACGTTGGCTCCAGGGTATCGCAGAAGTAGTGCTCCCCGTCCAGCTTGTCCACATCTACCACATGGCAGAAGCTGCGCTTCTGGTCCTTATTGAGCGTATAGTTCACCTTGCGCTCCACCTCCTCGTCCTTCAGGATATACATACGCCCTATGGTGTAAGTATTCTGCTTAGCTATTCTTTTGAGTACGATTTCCATAATTGTTTCTATTTAGATTCTTTTTTGAGAAAACATAGCTTGCGATAAAAACTGTAATTACCGTAATTGTAATTGCAATGGCTGTTGTCAGCTTTGTCATTACCAGCATTAACGCCTTGTTCGCCTGCCTCCACTTTCACGATATACTTTCTGAACACCCAGGTGGCTATCATCCGTCGGGTGCCCTTGGTATCCAGCCCCAAGTCGCTTCTCAACTGCTCAGCCTGCTGATAAGAGAACTCATTTGGCAGAAGTTGCAGCATATTGGAAGGCCCTCTTTTGCTCGACTTCACTCCCTCCTGCTCCGCCTTCACGATAGCATCTCGGAAGAATCTCATCTTGCAGTACAGGTCATACTGCTCGCTCCAGCGCACAAACTCCTCTATCTCGGATTCCCATTGGCAACCATTCGCCACATAGAGCACGCAAGCCTTCAGATAGGCAATGACATTGGCTCTGAACGAGAGGTTCTCGTAAACCCTGTCTTGGCTCATACGGGCAAAGTCGGCATTCTCCTCTTTCAGCTTCTGTGCCAAGGCGAAAGCCTCAGGGCAATTGATAGTACCAGAAGCCATGTTAAGATGCTCGATATAGGGTTTTAAGTTCTCTCTGAATGTGTCATCGTATGTGCCATAGACAGGCATCTCGGCTCCTATCTCACGCTCTGGGATAGTACAGAAGTTGATTCTGGAGATAGGACCATCGGTCAATACCTTGGAGAAATATCGGATACCCTTGTTGATGGTGGTCGAGGCATTCCAGTTAAATCGGATGGTTACTCGCTCCGTAACACTCTGCGTGCCCACTCGGGTTTGTCCATATTGATTACCAGGGTCGAAGGCGAGGCACATGATACGAAACTGCTGGTTGCCAATGCCCCTTAGGTTATCAAACTGGTCTATCTCGTTGAGAGCAGTATAGAGGAAATGCTCCTGCGCCTCGGCGGTACGCATCACGAAGGCAGGGTTGGTCATATCGGCGTCTATCTCCTGGATCACGAGGTTTTCAGGTCGCTTACGCTTATCCTTGTTAGCACCTTTTCTTGTCACCTCATCCTTCCACTCCTTCTCTCGTTTCAGGTTATCTTTGTCTCGTTTTCTGATGTCTTCCATAATCAGGTTGATAGGCATCTGCACGCAGTTCTTTCCTGCGCCCGTACCAGCTAAGAGACAACACATTAGCGTAGCCTCATGCTCCACATTGTCGATGTAATTAAAATAGGTGCGGCAGAGGTGGGTGGCTAGCGGAGGAAAGATGGCATGGGCTACGGCAGGCTTATAGATATCCGGTGTCTGAGACACGAGGAGCTCCACGAGCTTAGGCAGCTTCTTCGGCATCTCGGGCGGAGCGGGGTAATCATCTTCACAGTTAGGAGTTTGGAGTGAGGAATTAGGAGTTGAGAGAGTCGCTTGCTTCTCTGCTTGCGCATTGATGCGGATCACATCTCTAGAGAATGGCTTCGAACTGTCTCCATATTTCTCATAGAAGTCATGGATCAGCTGCTGGCAGTCACGCTCTTGGGCGAAGCTAGGCATCTTCACTGCCACTACTCTTCTCAGCTCCTCTTCGCTCATCACCCTGCTCGCTCCTGCGCTCATGATGGCAAGAAGTGAGGAGTGGCGAGAGCCCTCGGTATCGATATTCACATTCTTCAGTCCTGCCGACTCCGTGAAGAGGTCGAAGGCTATCAGGCTCTTCTCGCTAGCGGTACCAGAGGTTGGTAATACGTCAGGAATCTGATAGCCTCCAGCAGAGCCGAGATTACCAGCATGAGCAGCATTGCTATCACAAGGTTGGGCAGGCTGAATAGCAGAGCCAGAAGAAACAGCGTGATGGCTGTCAGAGCCCGGAAGTCGATGGTCTTGAACATTTTGTTGAGTGTTGAGTTTTGAATGTTGAATGTTGAGTGGTTTAGGCTGGGTGCCTTGCTGGATTCGTCCGTCGATGGCAAGCCCACGGTCCAGGTAGGCTTGTCTGCGCCTCCTCAGCTCTTCCTGTGGCAGCACCTCGTACCAGTGGGGCGAGCGATAGATTTCCGACGCCTTGTCGGTGATGAAGAGCATGCGTTCTGGCGTGATGCAGCTCTCGTCGTAGGGCACGCCCAGTGCCTCGCAATAGGCTCGTTGCGTCTCCTCGATAGTCATGCCGACGGGCATGCGGATGTCGATGTGCAACTTCTTGCGGGCTGAGTACTCCAGGTGCAGCAGGGCTCCGTTCCAGATGGTGTCGCTGCAGTTCAGCTCCCGTGCCTTCTCTATCGCCTTGTCCACATATTCCTTGTCGTCCACATCGATGGTGGTCTGGAAGAGGAAGCTTTCGGGCACGGCATTTTTCTGCGAACGCCTGTTGTCTCGGAACTGGTAGTAGTGAGCGCAGCGGAAGGGCAGCTGCTTCTTCAGTTCATCGTTACCCCCACGGATGGCAGCTACCAGGTCTGCCATCCAGGGATAAGCGATGGTCTTGTCGTAGACCGAGAGTGGCTGGGAGCTTACGCTCCCTTTATTGCCATTCTTGTATGGATTATATGCTATAATATGTTCCATTTTTTTTGAATGTTGAATGATTCATTATTAATTACCCCTTGATATCTGCCTCCTTGAATCCGGCAATCAGTTCCTTGTGCTCTACCTTGAGGTAGCGCAGCATGTCCTGCTTGTCCAGGTCACGGCTGAAGGTATAGTTCACCTGCACCGTGCGCTTGGTGGTGCGCACCACGGCATGCTTGGTCTTGAAGATTTCCTCGAAAAGCTTCTCGCCCGTACGCTCGTAAGGCTTAAAGTCGAACTCGTCGCCTCCCTTCTCGCCAGAGCATACCATTCTGCCCGGTATCACCTTAGGCTGTTCGCAGATAACCTCGGTATCGTTCCATGGCGCCTTGCGGAAGGCGATGGTACCGTTTTCCTCACTGATGATGGCTCCGTCCACCTTCTGGGCGTTGAGGAGCTGCTTCTTTGTTGCTTGTTTCATAATCGTAACAACTTGTTTAAAAGTTTAATAATGTCAGTTGATTCTCATATCGTTGATATACAGGCCGTCGGCAGCATATCGGATGTCCATCGGATTTTCCAGAGGGTCATAACAGACTCTTTTCATCATAACGCATTCATAACGCCAACATCTGTGCTTGTCCTCCATCACAGGCTGGATAAAATCCTTGACCCACTTGTAAAACAACTTACGCTCAGGATCTTTCGAACTGCCTATCGTCATATCTCTCACCACCTGAGAGTCTACGAATGTCATACTTCTCCAAGCCAATTTACTATTTCGATTTACCTTGTCAGCATTGCCAAAGAATTCACCGAAAAACAAACGAGGTTTAAAATCCTTCGGAACCTTTTTGGTTTCCGCTTCCACGTATATTTCTACCACTTTTCCCTCCGTGTCGGCTAATACCGGGAACAATGTATCTCTGCCGATATCCGTGATGGCAACCAGGTCCTCGATGCAAAAGAACAGTCCTTCGTCGTTTTTTACCACTCTCAATCCGCCATACTGCGGATGATAAAACACATAAGCGTTTCCTTCCATATTTATATATAATGTTTATGAGTTGGACTGCGAGATATTCGCCAAATTTCAGTTTCAGGAACGGTACCGGATTCCTATAAACAAAAAACGCCCGCAACCAGACTTTACTTGTCTGATTACGGGTGCAAAGATAAGGGTTATTTTTGTAGCCTCCAAGATAATAACCATTGGGTTATTTTATGGGTTATAAGGTTATTTTTCGGGTTAAAATTTAGCGCTACTTTCTTGTATTTTTACCTATTCTAGCAGTTTCTTAAGCCTAACAACTACAGTCACCATCTTGTCATAAGGACGTTTTGTTTCATTCTTCATTGGCTGAAATTCCCATTTGTCGAATGGTTGAAAATAGCAGTGTGTAGTCATTGGCTTTAGGGTTTTAGACGTGAAATCTATTCTGAGGTGCTTAGGGTGAATGCGATGAATCCAATTATCAAACCCCTGATAGTCATTATCACCTATCAAATGCATATCAGCAGCCACCCTAAACACGGCTATCCAATGAGACTTACTCTCAAAGATATAGCGACCATTATTATCTATTTCCAACATAAGAAGGTCTATGGCATGAGCAAACAGATCGTCGGTCACTTTCTTTGTATCTAGAAGTTTCGCCTGTTTGAATTTCCTGTATTCATCAAGTGAATATAGATGTTCATCTACTCTTGACAATTCTTCTTCTATGATATGCTCATCCATACGATTAAAATGCTCTAAGAGCGTTCTAATCGCCAAAACACTATCATAATCATTCACATTCATTACCTCATCTATCAACTTATGTAGATGATATTGTATATCATGCTTCTGTTCTTCTACTGCTTCTGGAGAACGTTGGGGTGCTTCACACACCATGATGCCATCATAATCATCAACAAAATTCTCAGTCATATATATATAACTTTCAAAATGGCATTCTTTTTTTCCAGGTAAAGGAGGTGGGCAGGCATATACAGAACCTGCTTCGGCTAGTAGATTCTCCAGTCTTGCTATAAGTTGTTTTACGAATTTTTCATCTCTTATTTCATTTTTACGATTCTTCATTATACTACGGATTATCAAGCAACACGCAAACCCCTCCCAGCGAGAGCGTAGTATTCTGCTGGGCAGAGCTTGCGTTCTGTTTGTTTTTGTTATTTATTGTTAGTTGTTTATCTTTCTAGAATTCTCCTCCTGCTATCTCGAAGAACTTGCCGAAGAAGCCTTTGATCTTACCAAGTACCTTTTGCAGCTTGCCCTCTCGGTTGGCGTTCGGGTCGAATGGATTGATAGGTGGCATGATGGCGTTCAACTCCAAACCACCCTCTGGCACGTAACCTCGCTCCCAGGCGGTCTCTATGAACTCCTTGGCGGGGCCTTCCTTCAGGTGCTCCTCGCTCACGATGCGCTCAAACTCCTTGCGCTTCTCTGCGTCCACGTATTCCTTCCATTTGTCGGTAACCTCGCTATCCGGAGTCAGACTCTCGATGAATCGGTTGATGAGGTCTTTCTTGTCTCGCAAGTCTGGGCTGGAGTCGATTGCCTTGTTGATTTGGATAGTCAGCTCGGCGATGTCGGCACGGTCGCCCTGCATCTGCTGCACGAGGAAGAGGATGTAGTCGATGTTCACCTCCACTTGCTTCACCAGCTCCATCTCAAACTCGATGTCGTCGTTGATGTTGGTCTTGTCGCCGCTCTCTGCGTTCTCCTTTGCCCAGTCTCTCAGCGAGAGGTAGATGCTCGTATAGTCCTGCAGGTCTCGCTCGCTGAGGGGGTCTTGCTCGGCAAACTGGTCGAAACTGGTAAGCAGGTTTCTTATCTTCAGGATGCCGCCGAAGAGCTTGATGAATCGCTTCTTGTCCGCATCGGTAAGCGGCATCTCGTCTGGCTGTGCCAACTCTCTCAGCTCTTCGAGATATTCGGTATAGCCTTTTACGTGTTCCTGTCTCTCCTCGCCGTTCTCGTCTTCCGTCACCTCTTCGTAGCCATCGAAGTAGTCTTCGAATGGGCGCAGGATGCTCACGCCCTTGGCGGTAGGGTCGCCGAAGAGGGCGAGGCACTTGTTGGTGGCATCCTCCAGGTTGCGGAAGCATACGATGTTGCCGTAGGTCTTTACCGAGTTCAGGATGCGGTTGGTGCGGCTGTAGGCTTGCAGTAATCCGTGGTAGCGCAGGTTCTTATCCACCCACAGCGTGTTGAGCGTGGTGGCATCGAATCCTGTCAGGAACATGTTGACCACTATCAGCAGATCTATCTCCCGGTTCTTCATGCGCTGCGACACGTCCTTGTAATAGTTGGGGAACTTTTCCGAAGAGGTATCGTAGGCGGTGTTGAACATCAGGTTGTAGTCCTTGATGGCTGCCTCCAGAAAGTCTCGGCTGCTCTGGTCGAGTCCGTCGGTGGAGTCGTTGTCCTCATCTTCCTCGCCGTCGGCTACTTCCTCGTTGGGTGCATAGCTGAAGATGGTGGCTATCTTGAGGCGCTTGTTCTCGGGCTGCTCTGCCTGTAGCTCTTTCAGTTTGTTGTAGTAGAGCTTGGCAAAGTCGATGCTCTGCACGGCTAAGATGCTGTTGAATCCGCTGAGTCGTGTCTTCTGTCGCTCTTCTTCCACCTTTTTCTTCTTGTCGGTCACCACTTCCTCTATATTGATGAGCCTGCTGAAGGTATAGCTGCTGGCACGCTTGGTCTGCTGGTCGAAGTGGTCCAAGATGTATTGTGACACATTAGTGATGCGGCGGTCGTCCTTCAGCGCCTCCTCTTCCTCGATACCCCAAACCTGGTCGTCCTTCACGTTCTCCTTCTCCTTCATGGTAGAGATGTATGCCACACGGAACTTCAAAACGTTGTGGTCTCTGATGGCATCCACGATGGTATAGGCGTGCAGACGCTTGCCAAACACGTCTTCGGTGGTTTTCAGCGTACCCTTGCTCGAAGCGGAGATATTCTCCACGAAGATTGGCGTTCCGGTGAAGCCGAAGAGGTAGTATTTCTTGAATCGCTTGGTGATGGCGGTGTGCATGTCGCCAAACTGCGAGCGGTGGCACTCATCGAATATCATGACCACCTCCTTGCGGTAGATGTCGTGATCGGGGTTCTTCTTGATGAAATTGGCGAGCTTCTGTATGGTGGTGATGATGATGCGGCTCTTGCTGTTGTTCAGTTGCTTTTCCAGCTCCTTGGTCGAGGTGTTGCCGTTGGCAGCGCCCTTCTGGAATCGGTCGTACTCCTTCATCGTCTGGTAGTCGAGGTCTTTTCTATCCACCACGAACAATACCTTTTCTATGTAGGGCAGTTTGGAAGCGAGCTGTGCCGCCTTGAAGGAGGTGAGGGTCTTACCCGAGCCTGTGGTGTGCCATACGTAGCCGCCAGCGTCTCGTGTGCCGTAGAGCTTGGCGTTGTGGGCTATCTCTATCTGGTTGAGCAGTTTTTCGGTGGCTGCTATCTGGTATGGGCGCATCACCATCAGAATCTTTTGGTCGGTGAAGACACAAAACTTGGTAAGGATGTTCAGCAGGGAGTGGCGGGTAAGGAAGGTAGCCGTGAAGTCCTCCAAATCGCCGAGCACCTTGTTCTTGGCATCTGCCCAGTAGCTGGTAAACTCAAACGAGTTGCAGGTCTTCTGCCGTGGCTTCTTGCCCTGCTTGGCTTGTTCCCGGATATGACTGTCTCGGGTAGTGTTGCTATAGTACTTGGTCTCCGTGCCGTTGCTGATGACGAAGATTTGTACGTACTCATATAGCGAGCACCCTGCCCAGAACGATTCCCTGCCGTAGCGGTTTATCTGGTTGAAGGCTTCCTTCAGGCTCACGCCTCGGCGTTTCAGTTCGATGTGAACCAAGGGCAGACCGTTCACGAGGATGGTCACGTCGTAGCGGTTTGGTCGCTTGCCGTCGCTTACCTCGTATTGATTGATTACCTGGGTGTAGTTGTGGTGAGGGTCTTGCTGGTCGATGAGGTAGATGTTTTTCTGCGTGCCATCGTCAAGGGTGAAAGCCTTGATGTTGTCACGCTGTATGGTCTCTGCCTTATCAACAATACCCTTGCCCTCGTTGGCGATTTCCGCCTTGAAGAAACGCTCCCACTCACTATCGGTGAAGTGGAAGTCGTTGAGTTTCTCCAGCTGGAGGCGAAGGTTCTGTATCAGCTCGTCCTCGTGGTGGATATGGGCATACTCGTAGCCCTGTCGCTGTAGCTGGGCTATCATTCCCTGCTCTAGCTCTGCCTCGCTTTGGTAAGCCTCGGCACGAGGGGTGGTACGCTCGTATTGGGCTACCACCGTGCTCTGGGGGTTCTCTGAAACTATGTCGTTTTGCATTTTCATTTGCAATGTTGAATGTTAAGTGTTAAATGTTTAATTAGGCTGCGCCCTTGCGCTTGAAGGTAAGCAGCTTGTCTCTGTAGTGTTCGTACTGCTGGCGGCGTGCCGCGATTTCGGCAGGGAGACCAGACTGGAGGGAAGTGGTCAGGGACTCGAAGCGGTCGAGGATGGTTGCTATTCGCTCTTGCTCCTGGAGGGAAGGTACTGGAATTAAAGACCGTCCTATACTTTTGGAAGAGATAGAGCAAATTTTACCCTCGCAAACATACTTCTTGATTTGAAGATGATAGTTGCTACCACGCAAATAATGAGATACAAACCTTGGATTCATCTTGCTCTTAAAAATGTAGCAAGCATCATGTATGGCGACCTTTTCGTCACTTAACCATGCAACCCCAACCCCAATATCCATATTGTTTTCTCCAGCTCCTACTATGACTACATCATTTTTAGAAGCAAATTTCATCTTTTCAGCTTTTTCAGGCTTTAGGTATGTCTTTGCTTTAGTTGCTGTTAAGCCATAATAAGTATAAATATCACCATAATGGATGCAAGGAATTCCTTCTTCAACTATATCAGTTCGAACAAACCGTTTTCCACGAATAAAAGTACCTACTTCACTCATTTTCTTCCACTCTACTTCTTGCCCCCCCACATTCTCGAACGAGAGCAGCTTGTCACGATAGTACTCGTATTGTCGCTTGCGACAATCTAGCTCTGCTTTTAGCTCTGCTTCTAGTTCCGCTTCTAGCGAAGTGAACTTGTCGAGGATGCGGACTATCTCGGTTTGCACCTCTATAGGAGGAAGAGGGATTTCTATTTGCGAATACTTGGAGATCCATTGGCGAGAGTGCTCTAAGGTTTGATATTTGATACATTTCATGGCATAATATACAAACCTAAATGAGACTTCTCTTTCACTCAAAACTCGTAACATTTTCATGGCAGAACTTTTCACTTTAAAGTTAAAATCTACCCAATGAAAGGATGTAGTGAAATCATCGAAAATGATAACAGGATTTTCCTTAGAAGCCTCAAATATCCCATTTGTTTCGTCAGTATAACCAAGAATAAAAGTTTGCCCTGCTGTCAAAACAGGCATACCTTCATTCTGATAATCCTTACATTTTACAATGTATTTCGTTGGTTGTTCATAGTCAAGAACATCCCCCAACTTCACGAACTCCACTCCATTCGGACAAAGCTCCTGAATCAAAGTTTCAAGATTTTTCATGCTGCACCTCCTTCCAACTGCAATATTATCTCATCAATATCTTTTCTCAGCTGCTCCTCTCTAGCCACAATCTTAGAGATACGAGTATTTAACTCGGTGATGTCGATTTTTTCACGAGTGTCTTCCTGCTCCACGTATGTAGAGACAGAAAGGTTGTAATCCTCCTCGGCAATATCGGCTATGGTAACCACATGAGAGAAGTAAGCAATCTCCTCCTTATTCATGTAAGCGTTGTATATCTTTGAGATATTCTCGGGAGAAAGCTTGTTCTTGTTACCTTCATGAATAAACTCATTGCTGGCATCGATGAAGCAGACTCGGTTGTCTGCCTTGTTTTTCTTCAATATCAAGAGGCAAGTGGCAATAGGAGTACCAAAGAAAAGATTCTGTGGCATCTGAATGATGGTATCCACAAAGTTGTTGCTTACCAAGTACTTGCGTATCTTCTGCTCCGCACCGCTACGATACAACACGCCAGGGAACTCTACGATGGCAGCCGTGCCTTCGGCACTCAACCAACTGAGCATGTGCATGGTGAAGGCAAAGTCTGCCTTGCTCCTTGGGGCGAGCACGCCAGCAGGAGAAAAACGAGGGTCGTTGATGAGCGTGGCATCGCTATCACCATCCCAAGGCACGGAATATGGCGGGTTGGAGACGATAGCATCGAATGGCTCGTCGCATTCATGCAGCGGATTCTTCAAGGTGTCGCCGTTCTGAATATCAAAATGGTCGTAATTCACATTGTGCAAGAACATGTTCATACGACAAAGGTTGTAGGTTTTCATGTTGATTTCCTGACCATAGAAACCATCCTTTACGTTCTTGGCACCCACCACACGGATAAAGTTCAAAAGTAAAGAGCCTGAGCCACAGGCAGGGTCATACACCTTGTTAACACTCTTGCGTCCTGATGCAGCTATCATCGCCAAAAGATAGCTTACATCGCCAGGGGTATAGAACTCGCCTCCCTTGGTACCCGAATTGAGGGCGTACATCTTGATGAGGTGCTCGTAGCAAAGACCGAACACGTCAATGCCGCTCTCGATATACTTGTCAAAGTTGAGGTCTCGGATGCTCTCCAAAAGCGTAGTAAGCAACTCGTTGCGCTCGGCAACGGTTGCACCCAGACCTTGGTCGTTGGTATTGAAGTTGTTGAAGAGTCCCTTCACGTCGTTCTCGCTCGGTTTTCCTACGGCACTGTTTTCGATGGCACGGAAGTTATTGCTCAGCGTAGTGTTCAGCTCCGTGTTATTCTTGGCTGCGTTCGCCACATTGATGAAGAGTTGTGAAGGGAGGATAAAGAAGCCTTTGGCATTGATGATTTGCTGCCGTGCGTTCTCCGCCATCTCATCGGTCATGTGGGCATAGTCGGCATTCTCCACGCCAGCATCACGCATCAGCTGGTTGCAATAGTCGGTGATGTTTTCGGATATGAATCGGTAGAAGAGACCGCCCAGGGTATAGTCCATAAACTGCACAGGGTTTACCTTGCCGCCATGTACCAGATTGGTGGCCATCTTCCAAATCATGTTGCTAAACTCGGTCTTCAGCTCCTCGGTGCGAGGGTTGATATTAATATCTGTAGTTGCCATAAAGTATTTATTTTTTCTTATATATCTTGTGTGTGTATGAATACAAATAGGAGGCATCAATGCTTCACATTGACGCTGATGCTCAGCGTAAACTCCCCACCTGGCATTTCGGTGGTACTAATCGTCCAAATGATTTTGCCAGTATCTGGGTCTACGTCTATAGCGTAAGAATCGACTTCGGCTTGCGCATCAAAGGATACAGCGAAGCGCCAGAGGCCATTGCTCAGGATATGGTCTCGGGTAATGCGAATCTGGGAATAGTCTTGGATATGGAGCTCCAGTCGCTCGGCTATCTCTGCATAGCTGAGCAGCCACTGGGTGGTGTGATTGTTTTGGTTGGTATACTCTATGCCCTGGGAGGTGAAGCCGATGCCTGTGGAGTCGGTAATGGCATAGTAGCTCACGGCAGGGGTATCGCCCTGCTGGGCTGTGATGTTGACTTCGGGATGGGTATCACTAAGGATTTCGTCCTTGCTACAACTGGCAAGAACTATAGAGAAGATAGCTACAATAGCTATTATCACCCCACTTATGGGGGGGGTGATTTTAAATATACTTATACTATGTTTTTTCATAATTTCTTCATCTTAATCGATTTGGCTCTTAGCTAGTTTACTCACTTCTTCCAGAGGAAGTTGAGTGCCGGCAGCCACTTGCTCCAAGGTCAAGCCCATACATAAGAGGCGAAGAGCCGTCTCTTTTTTCTCCTTGTGTATATCAAACATTCTTGTGGCGTAGATATCACGCATATTCTTGATATCTTCATCGTATAGTTCCTGTTCCTCACGGGAAAGTTTGCGGAGATCACCAATCTCTGCTAGCTTGCGAAATACTGGGTATTTCTCTCGGAATGGCATTTGCTCAAACATGTTCATATTCTTAATAATATAAATCCAACAATCAAATATATCCATACACTCCTCACTCTGCTTTGTGAACAGGGGAAGCTGGAGATATACTATTCTCATTCTGTCCGACAATCGCTGACGTGTTCGCAAATCCGTCAGTACTAAATCGGTCCTGAATCCATCCAACATTGGGTTATCAGACTTAAAATCCATAAAGCAAATGGTGTAGACGGGTGCTAAATGATAATCCCACTCTCCTTTAATACCTTGCTCTACAATGGCACGAGCAGTGTAATACAAAGCTCTATCGGCAAAATAATCCTGCTCCTTCTTCTGCATCTCTACAATGATATGCTTACCTTTATCTGTAACGCAGTAGACATCAAAGATAACACCACGCTCATCTGGTCGCAAACCAAGTTTCTCCGTTTTTCCAAACGTCACATCCTTGATTACCAACTCTCCATCAAACAATCCGTTCAGGAATGTTATCAAGCACTCTTTAGTGTCCTCGCTCCCAAAAATACGCTTGAAAGCCCAGTCCACACGTGGGTCTATATATCTTGCCATACCATTAATAATTTTATGGGTCATAGCCGCAACATTGCGTTTCGACCGCAAATATACGACTTTATTTTGAAACCACCAAAGTTTTTGGGAATAAAATGATGAAAAGCATAATTCTGACGTTTATTCTCACTTATACCTAATTTTAAAATATGCGCGAATAACATAATATAGTTTAAGGCATTTGGAAAAACGAACTTTTCTCTATAACTTCGCGGCTATATTTATTGAAATTTAAAATTAAAAATGGTTAGTAACATGACAGAAGTATCAAACAACCTTCTATGGTTCTTACAAATGCTAAGAAATGCAGAGGCAACACTCGCCCATGCTCTTGCTCAATCAGAAAGATTTAATAAACACGACAGAGAAGTCATTGACAAAATTAAAACGGAAGTTGTAATGGCAGACCTAACCTTGTTACAATTGCTAGCTCCCAAGGAAAAATACAATCCACCAACATAGTATGTGATTAGGAGTCACTGTACCAATAAAAGGTACGAAATGTTTTTGAAACAACCAAGGATTTTTGAAGATTATTTGTATTACGGTAATTACAATTTCAGTTATTACAGTTTTTTCCTGAGGGGGTATAAGGGTTTGAAGGTAGTAAAAATCTGTTACTACAAATATTTATATATAAATATATATAAATTATTTATATATATTTTTTTTTATTTATTGATGAAATTAGGTGGCACCGCAGGAGATTAGATTTCTTGTCCTAATGTTAGTAGGATAAGGAATTTTTTTTATGTCCTGTGGTGCTTTTTTAGTTTGCAGAAAGACATGTGACATTTGATAGATCCTTTGACGATAGCCTGATAGACATATATGAAAGAGATGAGCACAGGGAAATTTATTGAATGCATGATAGTGTTCAAAAATAAGGAGGATGAGACATGATAAGACCAGAACTTAGCGAGGCAAAGAAATATGCGGCAGACGGATACAGGATGGTTCCGGTGTGCTGTGAGATGTTATCGGATGTGATCACACCTATCAACTTACTCAGAAAGCTGAAAGCGGCAAATGAGCACTGTTACATACTTGAGAGCGTGGAGAATCAGGAGGTGTGGGGACGGTACACATTTCTTGGTTACAATCCGAAGCTTGATGTCACATGCATGAATGGGCACATACAGCTCAAGGATATAGATGGAAATGTGATAAAGGAAGCGGACGATATTCATCCTGAGGTATTCATCAGAGAGATACTCAAGGATTACAGGAGTCCGAAGATAGAAGGACTTCCAACATTTACAGGAGGTTTTGTCGGTTACTTCTCATATGATTACATAAAGTACAGTGAGAAGAAGCTTGTGATCGATGCCGAGGATGATGAAGGATTCCAGGATCTTGATCTGATGTTATTTGACAAGGTCATTGCATTTGACAATTTCAAGTCAAAGCTGATTCTCATTGCAAATGCTGACACGTCCGATATAGAAGCCGGATATGCAAATGCACTTGCTGCTATAGAAGATATGAAGAAGCTCATCCTCGATGGAGAGATGGCGGAGATAGAGCCGGTTAAGATGAAGAGTGATTTCAAGCCGCTGTTTGACAAAGAGAAGTATTGCAGCATGGTTGAGAGGGCAAAGAGGTACATATTCGAGGGAGATATCTTCCAGGTGGTTCTGTCCAACAGACTTGAGGCTGAGATGGAGGGATCGCTGTTCAACACGTACAGGATTCTCAGAAGCACAAATCCTTCTCCGTATATGTTCTACTTCAGCGGCGACCAGATAGAGGTTGCGGGCGCATCGCCTGAGACACTGGTAAAGCTTGAAAATGGCATGCTTCACACATTTCCACTTGCTGGAACGAGACCAAGGGGAAAGACAAAGGAAGAGGATATGAGACTTGAGGCCGGACTTATGGCGGATGAGAAGGAGCTGGCGGAGCACAACATGCTGGTGGATCTCGGAAGAAATGATCTTGGCAAGATAAGCAAGTTCGGAACTGTTGAGGTTGAGCAGTACATGAAGGTTCAGAGGTACTCACATGTAATGCATATAGGTTCAACAGTCAGGGGGGAGATCGACGACAGCAGATACGATGAGCTGTCAGCCGTGGATGCGGTACTTCCGGCCGGAACCCTCTCAGGAGCACCGAAGATCAGAGCGTGTCAGATCATCAACGAGCTGGAGGACAACAAGAGAGGAATATATGGCGGTGCCATAGGATACATAGATTTCACAGGGAATCTTGATACATGTATAGCCATAAGGATCGCATACAAAAAGGGTGACAAGGTATTCTGTCTCTTATACACATCTGACGCTGCCGACG
>ENA-UALV01000002-UALV01000002.1-human-gut-metagenome-genome-assembly--contig:-NODE-2-length-168363-cov-14.967880_pt1 | contig 168363 bp, 138 predicted proteins | sample MGYA00243705_ERZ654480 | MGnify/ENA primary metagenome ERZ654480 (study PRJEB26926, sample SAMN06164441) | human gut metagenome | biome: ENVO:00009003; feature: ENVO:2100002; material: ENVO:00002003... | reverse complement strand
GTATTTTGTCGTCAGACAAAAGATTTAATGGTAAAATGTTCTCAGACGTGCGGTGCGCCGCAAGCCGTGCTTTTGCACGGCAAAATCCGCTCCCAGCGGATTTTAAGTCTGAGGTTATTATACCACACTTCCCCTACACCCGCAACTTTATCTCCTTTATTTTTAATGAATAGCCGAGAATTTTTGAGTCATCATATTTACGGGCGAATTTAACAGCGTTTAAAAACAACAAAAAACAGTGTGAAATATATGTAACCTAACATAAAATTATTTTAGTTAAACGAATTTGTAAGTGTGAAAACGGGTTACACCGATACTTACTTAATAAAACTGTGTAACACAGTTAAGTTAGTGTGAATTTTGTTTTTAATGCACATAATAAACAAATATTATTTATGTGTTTTAGCTGAATTTCCTATAGCCGTATTGACTTTTAGCTAAAACGTTGTATAATCTTAAGTGAATTAAGCAAGCGGAAACAGCTTAATAAACATAAGCTAAATTCATTAACTATCAACTAAGGATCAGTGGCTAAGCACTGTCCGACCAGAAAGGAAATTATCACATGAAAGCAAAGAAGATACTCGCAGGTATCCTTGCGGCAAGCACAGCAGTTTCGCTGGCAGCCTGCAACAGTAACAATGCAACATCATCAACATCAGGCAGTACATCATCTTCATCAAAGACAGAAGATAACAGTTCTGCGACATCGGGGGAAGAATCTTCGACTACACCTTCGGGCGAAAAGATCACCCTCAAGGTTCTTACTCACCGTACAGACCGTAAGGATGACGGCTCACTCGACAAGATGACAGATGCTTTTGAAGAAAAGTACAACTGCACTGTTGAATATCAGTCATTCAAGAGCTACGCAGATGACGTTTCGACAATGATGAGCACCAAGGAATATGGCGATGTACTCATGATACCCGATACAGTTAAGCTCGCCGATCTTTCAAACTTCTTCGAGCCTCTCGGCAAGTACGATGAGCTTAAGGATAAGTACAAGTGGGCAGATCAGAAGATGTATGACGGAACAGTATACGGCCTTGCTCACTTAGGTTCTGTTAGCGGCGGTATCTGCTACAACAAGAAGGTATGGGCAGACGCTGGCATCACAACAATGCCCAAGACAGCCGACGAATTCATTGCTGACTTAAAGAAGATCAAGGAAAAGTTCCCCGATGTAATTCCTTATTATACAAACTTCAAGGAAGCAAGCTGGACGGCTGCACAGTGGTCAAGCCTTGTTGTTCCTTCTTCGGGTAACCCCAACTTTGAAACAGACCTTATCGTAAACAAGGAAGACTTCTTCACAGAAGGCAAGCCCTACTACAACGTATTCAAGCTGATGTACGATATATATTCAGATCCTACTCTTATCGAGGGCGACCCGATGAGTTCTGACTGGGAAGGCTCAAAGCTTATGCTCGCTAACGGCGAAGTTGCTACAATGACAATGGGTTCATGGGCAGTTTCACAGTTCCAGCAGGTTGCTAAGGATAATAACCTTGATCCCGAAAATATCGGTTATATGCCTGCTCCCTTCTCTAAGGACGGCAAGCAGTACGCACAGTACGCAGCAGACTACTGCATGGGCATAAACAAGAACATTGCCGATGACAAGAAGGATCTCGGCAAGAAGTATATTGAATGGTTCATCGCTGAATCCGGCTTCTCTGAGGCTGAAGGCGGTATCAATACACTTGAAGGCAGCAAGCTCCCCGATTACCTCTCAGCATTTGACGGTTGTGAATTCTTCACAGCAGCATCAGCTCCCGAAGGTCTGACAGGCGTATTCAACGCTATCGACAAGGATTCTGAGGTTGGTATATGGACAGGCGACTCTGCTAACTTCAAGCTCCAGCTTGCTGAAGCAGCATTTGCAGGCAAGGGCGACGCAGGCTTCAAGGCTATCGCAGACTCCGTTAATCAGAAATGGGCAGCTACAAGAGATGCTAACGCAGAGCTTGAAGCATACATCAAGGCTAACGGCTAATTAACGCTATCGTATTTTCTTCATAGATACTCCAAACACACAAACCCGTACGGAAAGGCGTAAGTCTTTCCGTATAGGTTTTTATGGAGAAAATTAACTAATTTACAAAAATAGAAATTATTTCTTGAAAGGACAGATTTATGGCTACTCAAGGCGTTACCGCAATTCAGAAGCGTCGCACATTATGGCAGTGGCTTAAAGGCTATACAGGTCAGAAATACATGACCACAGTGCTGTTTCTGGCAATACCTATCGCACTGCTGATACTTTTCACTATTATCCCTGCTGTGAATATGATAATATTCAGCTTCCAGCAACGTGACCAGCTTGGCGTAAATGTACAGTGGGTCGGTTTTGACAACTATAAGACGCTGTTTACCGATATGGCATATCTTTCAACGCTCATCAACAGCTTGTACTACTTTGTCGGCTCGTTTATACAGCTCGGACTTGCACTTTTCATCGCAACTCTGTTATGCTCGAAAATAAAGCTCGCAGGACTGTTCAAGGGAGTTATCTTCTTCCCTTATCTTATGAACGGCGTTGCGGTAGCACTTATTTTCCAGAGATTCTTCAGAGGCGATGACGGCGGTACGCTCAACTCCATAATCGCACTTTTCGGAGCAGATCCTGTAAAGTGGCTGTCAAACGGCGCTATCAACAACTGGTGTCTGGTTTTTGCGTCGGTATGGCGTTATATCGGCTTTGATATTCTGATGTTCATCGGTGCTATCCAGTCTATCTCGCCCGACATTTACGAAGCGGCAGATCTTGACGGTGCAAACGCATGGCAGAAGTTCTGGCACATAATTTTCCCCGGCATCAGAACGATCATCGCATTACAGCTTATCCTTGCCATAAAGGGTGCTGCATCTGTATTTGAGATACCGTATATTATAACCGGCGGTAAGATGGGAACATCGACCTTCGTTATCAAGACGATCGAAACGGGCTTCCAGTACCAGAAGATCGGACTTGCATCCGCAATGGCTATCGTCCTGCTGTTTATAATAATAGTGATTACGATGATCCAGAAGATATTCTTTAAGGAAGAAAAGTAGGTGTAACAATGACAGACAATATCACAACAACCGAAAACTCCGGACAGACCTCTTTCAATATGGATAAATACAGGTTCAAGGAAACGCCTAAGGGTGTAAGAATACTGATAGACATATTGAAATACGCCGTGCTCGTCATAGCCTGCCTTATAGTTATCGTACCTCTGGTAGTCGTATTACTCGGCTCGCTGAAAAGCCACGAGGATTTTCTGACAAGCGGAGCGTTTGAGCTTCCTAAGGTGGTGGAGCTGGCAAACTTCAAGACGGCGTTCCTGCAGGGTAACGTAATGAAAGGCCTTATCAATACCGCTATTATCCTTGTGTTCTCGTGTGCGGGAACAATAATCACAGGTACTATGACCGCCTTTGTTGTACAGCGTTTTACAATGGTGTTCACTAAGCTTGTAAAGAATGTATTCCTTATTGCCGCACTCCTGCCGAATATCTCTATGCAGGTAACGGTATTCCAGGTAGTACACGCACTCGGTCTTTATGACACCCTCGCCGCACCGATAATCCTTTATATCGGTACAGATATAGTTTCAATCTATATCTTCATACAGTTCCTCAATAACATATCCGTATCCCTTGACGAAAGTGCGATACTTGACGGCTGTTCATATCCGAGAGTATACCTGAGCATTATTCTCCCTATGCTCCGTCCTGCTATTGCGACCGTGCTTGTAATCAAGTTTGTAAGCATATACAACGACTTCTATACAGCAAACCTGTATATGCCCAGCGACGGACTTCAGGTCGTATCAACAGCCCTTTACAAGTTCATCGGTCCTTACGGCTCACAGTGGGAAATTATCTTCGCCGGTGTAATTATCTGTATTATACCTACGTTAATAATCTTCCTTTCGATGCAGAAGTTTATTTACAGCAACCTTGTTTCAGGTTCTGTAAAGGAATAAACGTTTCCGATTCTCCTTACTATATATGAAAATGACGTCACGCCGAAAAGCGTGACGTCATTTTGTTTACGGGAAAGTTTGTACATAAATGCAGACGTTCATAATTTTTAACGGCGTGAGTTTTTTCTGCTGAAAACGCAGATAAAACAGCCGTTTTATTTGTAGCTGCTACCCTTATATATATTGGGATAAATTAAATTGAATGATAATGAACGGTTTCTTTTATACGAAGCAACACATAGCTCCAACGAGAGCTTTTTAACACTTATAGACCGGTAGCATTCATTTCTCAGGAGTGCCGCCGCTACTGTCATAGCAGTTTTCTTGTCATCATACCGTGCAGCATATTCCGGACAATATACGGTTGCTTTTGCGGAATTAATGTATTTGATTTTCCCATCTTTGCTTATAACCTCGAGTACATAAGCCATGCTCCCACCTCACTTTACAATTATCCGATAATAAAATTATAATTTAAAGAAAGGCGCATTTCAATAACAAATCAAAAATAAAGTTGAAAAATGGGATAATATGTCAGAAATTTTGTCGAATTTATTGAAATCACTGAAATAATCCGAATTTTACTCTCAGACGGCAACATTTTTTCAATAGTGCGTCGCCTGTTATAAGCACAAATATTACTGTGGATACTGCGTGGATAAGGTCAAAGGGTATGCCTGAAACGATATATGCGGTAATTGTCTGTAAGTTTATATCGGTCGTGTAGGTAAGCACACTTGATATATTCATTATTCCGCCGTAAATAACGAGGACTGACAGGAAGGAGTAGATACAAAGGGCGAGCGTGTTGCGCTTTTTCAAGAAGATGATACCTGCAAAAAAGCCAAGAAGCCCCATTGCAAACATCTGCCACGGCGTCCACATACCCTGACCGAACAGCATATTCGATACAAGCATGGAAACCGCACCGACAAGAAAGCCTGCCTGCGCACCGAGCGCCGTTCCGCTTATAATAACAATTGCGGCAACGGGCTTGAACTGCGGAAACATAAAGAAAAGCTCCCTTCCTGCGACAGCCGCCGCAGAAAGCACGCCAAGCACCGCAATATCCTTTGCGGACGGCTTCTTTTTTTCGAAGCTGATAAAGAAAGCGGCAAGGCACTCGACAAGCACGGCAAGAATTATCAGCAGATGCTTTCTTGTGCCGTTAGGGATAAAAAGTGTGCCGAGTATCACTGTGAAAGGAATAAGAACGGCGGTTATAACGCCTGCAACAATATCGGACGGAGTTACTTTTTTTGCGGTTACGGGCGGCTTTGCCATTGAGTTTTTCGGGGCAACGCCGATTATAAGCATAATCATAGGAACGCACAGCAACGCATATTGCAGCCAGAACGGCTCTGACGGTATCTCAAAAGGAAATATGCCGGTACCGGCTAAAAGCATAAAAATAAATCCGACGCTGCCGAGCGAAAGCATTACCTTTCGGAAAACCGAGAGCCTTTTGCGTTTTTTGCGTTGCGGTACTGCTGTGTCGGGCTTATCGCCTTTTATATCGTGAAAACGTCCGGAGAGATCGCCGTAGTTTTCAGCCCTTCCTCCGAGAGAAGCTATAAGCCCTGCGACAGTGTAAACATTATCGCATACGTTTTTGGCAATTTTCGCACTGTCTGTTGTGAAGAATGAAGAATCGGCAAAGAACTGTGACGGCGGCAGAGATACGCTTATTTCGCCGTCAAAAAGCAGGGCGCATATATCCGCCGTTTCGGCACAGAAATCCATATCGTGACTGACGATCACAATCGTTTTCCCGTCTGCTTTAAGCTGTTTCAATAATGCCGAGAACATCTGCTTATATACTGCGTCCGCCGCCTTAGTCGGCTCATCAAGAAGAAGTATATCCGCACCGTAGGAAACGAGCTTTGCGAGCGCCGCCTTCTGCCGCTCCCCGCCGGATAAGTCAAACGGGTGACGTGACAGCAGGTGCGTAAGATTAAATGCGGTGGCTATTTCATCGGCATTTCCGGCAAATTCTTCTCTGAGCGTTTCCTTATTGAAAAGCAGGGTAGGGTCTTGCGGAAGAAAACCTATCTTTCCGCCGCTTATCATTATTTTTCCGCTGTTTTGCTTGAGCGTACCGCAGATAAGGCTTAGCAGGGTCGATTTTCCTGCGCCGTTTCCGCCCACTATTGCGGTTATGCTCCCTTGCTTTATGTCAAGCGAAAGGTTTCTTATAATATCTCTTTTGCTGTTCTTATAGCCGAAAGACAGATTTTTAACGGATATACAGCTTTCTTCCGACAGCGTATCGTCTGCGGCGGCAGGTGATACGAGCCTGTGATTTTCGCCGTAGGATGTATACCAGTTCTTAGCGGAGGGAACGTCAAGCAGTGGAAGAACATTGCTGACAGATGCGCTTGCTCTTACACCTGCCGGCATTTCAAAAAGCATAGGGTGATTGTTTTCTGACAGATGCTCTGTAAGAGAGCTTGCGTCGCCGTCGTGACACACCTTGCCGTTGTCGAGCATAACCACACGCTTTACAACGGACAAAAGACCGCCGAGCTGATGCTCCGCAACAATCACGGTCGTACCAAGCTCCTTGTTTATTCTCACAAGCAGAGAAATAAACTGCGTGGAAGCAATAGGGTCAAGCTGTGAGAGCGGCTCGTCAAGGAGCAGTACATCCGGGTTCATAGCCATTACCGACGCTAAGTTAATCATCTGTTTCTGACCGCCCGAGAGCTTGTCGCAGTCGCAGTACAGCAAGTCCTCTATGCCGAAGAACAAAGCGGTCTGGGAAACCTGCGAGCGTATTTCGTTTTGTGAAAGTCCTATGCTTTCCGCACCGAAGGCAAGTTCGTGCCAAACCTTGTCGCAGACGATCTGCTCGTCGGTAAACTGCGTGACAAAGCCGGCAAAATGACCGCTGAAAGAAATTTTTCCTTTTTGCGTTCCTGCGTCGGCAGGCGCTTTCATAAGATTTAAAAGGGTGGATTTTCCGCTTCCCGAGCTGCCGCAGAGTATTACGAATTCTCCTTTGTTTATTTTAAGCGAAATATCGGAGAGTGCGTTCATATCCGAGCCGGGATAGGAATATGACAGATTTGAAATATTATAAAGTTCCATTTCTTTCCCTCCGTTTAAAACGTGAATAAAGCTCGGTCACAACAGGCATCGCACAGAGTATGAGCCAGAAAACATCCGCAGAAATATCGAAAGCTGTCAGCGGCAGGATAAATTCGGGATAGTAGAGATAATAGGCTTTACCGCTTGCAAAAAGAATAATAATTGCGGTTGTGCATATCACGGTCACAGACATTATAATAAAGTCGGACGGCGCAAAGCGGAATATGCTGTAGGCTGTACGTTTTGCTGTACCGTAACCTCTGTATTTCATAGAGCGGGCGGTATATGCGCTATGCTCAAGGGTATCCGTTACCGCAACGGAGAGAACGTGAACACCGCTTCTGATACGGCTTCTAAAGTTGCCCTCGTATATATCGTTTCCCACAAAGCGCTGAGCCGCCGCCGCTTGCTTTGCCCGTCTTGCAAACATAGGCACTGAACGCAGTGTCATTGATAACAGCAAAGCGAGTGATGGCAGTGCTTTTCCGAGAAGATATACCGTTTTGTCGCTTGTCATACACTTGTTAAGTCCGATAAACCACATAACGAGCGATATTGTCATAGCGCCTGTAAACAGTGAAAAAATAAGCGTTTCAAGTGTGATACTGTTGCCGCTCGGCGACTTTGCAAGCACGGTTATGCCTCTGTTTGAAAACAGAAGATTTATAACCGCCGCAAGCAGTGCCATAGGGAGCATTACAAAAAGCGTTCTTGCGGCGGTTTTTCCGTTCAGTAAAAAAGCAAAAACGGCAGAGCAGACAAGAGCCTCCGCCATAAAGACGGGGCTTTGCACTATTGCGGTTATCAGTATCACCGACAGAAAATACATTGCCGCTGTTACAGGGTGTGTTCTTTCCATTGTTGCTCCTTAGTTTTGAAGGTCGTAGCCAAGCTCGCAGGTATAGCGGAACGCTATCTTGTCGTTGTTTACGGGCTTGTACGATGAACAGCCGTAGTTCGGGAAAACGCCGTTTACGCTGTACATCCAGCCTGAGCCTTGTCCGCAGTCGAATTCGTAAAGGTTGTTGATACCCTCGACATAGTATGAGCTGAACGCAGGGGTGTAGCTTGCCTCCATCTGAATACTGTTTTCGTCACAGATACGGCGGAGTATATCGTATACGCTTTCGCCGCTGTCGAATCCGACCGTTTTGCTGAATATTACGGCATCATCGGGAACGTACTTTTCAAGTCCTTTTTTCAGTTTATCCTTGTTGTTGAGTATGGTTTTGCACTCTATAACGAATGTGCAGGTGTTGTCATATTTCTTTATTGGCTTGTCTGGCTTCGGGGTCGTTGATATTACAGATGAAGCGGTTGATACTGTTGTGACTTTTGAAGATGCCGGACTTGCCGAAGATGTCGGGGCGGATGTGAAAACGTGCTTTTCGGTTGGCTTTGAAATGTCTGCGGCGGTAGATGATGTTGATGCGACAGAGGTTATTGCCGTTGTTTCCGGCTTTTCGCTTTCAGGTAAGGTTTGTGAAGAAGTGTCCGTAACGGTTGTTGCGGGCGTTGTCTGAGAATTGCCGTCTGTCTGAAAAGCGGTTGTTGCGACAAGGCTTTCTACGGTTGTAAACGATGATGTTTCGGGGGTAACGTATGATATACCGCTGTTTTCGGCGGCATCTTTTCCCATAGCGGCGGAAACTACCGCAATTATTACCACAGCGACAAGAGCCAGCCCAAGACCGAGTATATATTTGTATTTATCAAAAAAAGCTTTCATTTTTTCTCCGTGAAATATCGGTTATGTAAAAATTGTTCCGCACCTATTTTATCATAAAAACAGGTACGGAACAAGCATTTACATAATAGTTTTACTTATTTGCGCTTTTTCTTCGAAACAAGCATAACTGCGCCTGAGATGAGAACTGCCATACCGCCTGTTACAAGTACGCCTGTACCGGGATTTATGGGATCGTTTTTATCTTCGGGCTTGCCTGAGCAGTCGCCGGGCTTTACAGAATCGCCGGGCTGTGCGGGCGTATCGGGATTTTCGGGTTCTGTCGGCTCAGCCTTCGCAGACATTTCGTAAAGTGAAGAGCCGTCCTTTGAAAGCTCATAAGCTGTAAGAGCGAGCGCCGCCTGTTCGGTAGCCATATAGTTTTCTTCGCCGCCGAGCGTGTGGCTGTAGCCGTTTTCTGTAGCGTAGCTTTCAAGTGCGTCGATAAGCGTGATGCCGTCAACGATGAATCTTGAATCTGTTAGCGGGTCGATGCCGAGAGCGGCAAGTGCGATAAGTACCTGCGAGGTGCTTTCACTGCCGTTTGCATATCTTGCGTTCTCGTCAAGAGATTCTGCAAGGAACTCAAGACCGCTGTCTATAGCCGCATTTACCTTCTCGTCAGCCGCATAGGGAGCGAGAGCCTGTATAGCCATAGCCGTAAGGTCAACATCTGCGGTATCGCCGGCGAGCGCCCAGCCCTTGCCCGTCATATTGTCAACAATATAAGCGATAAGCTCATCGTGCGTCTTTGCGCTGTAATCTGTAGTGTCGAATGCTATAAGTGAGAATATAACCGCATTGATACCCTGCGATGTGATATAGTCCATATCGTCAAGACCGCTCAGCAGGTTATGGCCTGCGATGTCTGCGGAATTCTTTCCGAGTGAGGACAGAGCGATTATAACTCTTGCGTTCTCCGTAGGCTTTCTGTCAGAAAGTCTGTCTGAACCGTTAGCCTTTACTGCTTCACAAAGCTCGCTGTAGTATTTTGCCGCCTTGTCGGCAGAGAGCTTTCCTGCTCTTGCGAGTGCGATAACCGACCATTCACCGCCGATAGACTGAACGGGGTAGATATCGTTATCCGCAAGAGTGCCGAGAACAGTGCTGAAGTGCTCTTCGCTCTTTGTGCCTGCCTGCTTTATCGTGTCGATAACAGCAAATCTTTCTGTTGCCTTGTCAAGAGTATCCGAATTTGTGACCTTATCTCTTAAACGCTCGGGAACTGCCGAGTAAGCATCCTTTGCGTTTTCAATCTTATCCTTGCTGTCAGCGGTTACCTTGCCGATTGCGTCTATTGTCTTTATCGCATTGCTTATAACGTCAGCCTCAGCCTTAGCGAGAGCTTCTTCTGCGGCTGTTAAGGTTTCGTAGTTTCCTACAAGTGCCTTTGCGTTGTCGCTGAGCTTGTCATAAGCCGTTCTTGCCGCTGTGATGTCGTCATTGCTGTCGAGCGTTACATCGCCTATAGCGTCAATAAGCTCTTCAACCTGCTCAGCCGCCTTTACATCATTGGGAACGAGCTTCAGGTAAGCGTATACGGGCTGTTTTTCACCGTTCTGAACGATTATTCTGACAACCTTTATTTCAGACTGATTAAGTGCGATTTTAGCCTCTGTGCCGGATGCTACACGCTGATTGTTGATATAAATGTTATCATCGTCAGCGCCGGATACGGAAACGTTCACGCTTTCCTCGATACCTGTGCTTATCTCGTAAACACCGTTATCATCGGGAGTGATTTCCTTTATTGTCTTGCCGTTTGCGTCTGTTAAGACTATTTTTCCGGGAAGCGCTGTCGTGCCGACCTCTTCCTCGTTTGCGGTTGTTCTTACAACATAAGAAACCTCTGTCGATTTCTCGTTGAATACGCCTGCCCAGATGTTGCTTGCTGTCTGTATCTTTATATAGTGAACGCCGTTTTTGAATGTAACGGGGTTGCCGTTTTCATCTACCGCCCACTTTAAGTCGAAACCGTTTGATTCGGCATTTTCGCTGTATGCGTTTACATTAGTGCCTATCGTGCCGTTCTTGAAGTAGTCAACATAGCCGAACCTTGTCGTGCCTACAAAGGAAGCTGTAGAGCTATCGCCCTGTATACTGCCCTGAACGCTGGGGATAACAACGCCTCTGAGTGTGACAGTATCGCTCTTTGCAAGATCGTTCATATAGTAAACGCTGGGTGAAACCCATCTGCCTGTCTGCTTTGAGCCGTCGTTTGAGTTGCCCTGATTATCCGTCCAGCTTGTTTTACCGTCGGCTGTCTTTTTGTATGTTACTTCGTAATCGGTGATGGTCGTATCTTCGAAATGCTCACTTCCTGCGAGTGCATACCATGTTTTGCCGTCCTCAGAAACATATACCTGTCCGCTTTCAGCCGCACTTCCGCCGCTTACAAAGCTGTTGCCGTAAGCGTAGAAGTCAAGGCCGTAGGGGTTTGAGGGGTCGTCTGTTACGGGGTTTTCATAGTAATATGTGATATAACCGCCGAAGTTACCGAGTGATTTTATAGTGCCTGCGAGCGTCTGCTCGGGGCCTACACCGTAGGAAACGTTGGTGTACTGGCTGTTGATGCAAAGATAATCAACGACCTTGTCGGGTACGTCATACTTGCTTCTCTTTGTAGCCTTGACAGTATAGCTTTCTGAAAGAGTGCCGTCTGTTACCGTTACAGTAGTGTTTGCGCTCTTGGTAACAAGACTGTAAACGCCGTTTTCATCTGCTGTTGCGGCATCGTTGCCTATCTTAACTGTGCAACCGTCGGCAACCTTGAAATATACTGTGGGGAATTCTGCGTCATTTGCTATAACTATATTATAGCTGAGAAGTGACGGGTCGAATGCGGGATACATATCGCCGTGTTCGCTTTTAAGCTCTGTAAAGTGTACGTTCTTTATAGAAACGTCAGCCTTTACGAGCTTTATTTTGTAGCTTGTTATCTTGTCTGCGTCATCAAACTTGTCTGTAAGATAATCGCCGTCCGAAACCACATCTATTGATACTGTAACAGTGCCGTCCTTGCCGAAGGAATATGCGGGAGTTGTTTCGCCGCTTTTAAGCTCTGTATATTCGCCGTCAGCCTTTGCTCTGAAATGAACGTTTGCGGTTTTGCCCTTGAGAGTAAGTGCAACGCTGTCGGTGCCTCCCAAAACATAGGCTGTGTAGCTGTGGCATTCTGCGTTTGTGCCGGTCGTATCGGTCACATTGCCGTTTTCGTCATTTCTGAAAACCGTTCCTTCTGCAAAGCCGTTGTACTTTGTCGCATACAGCTCTCTGCCGGCAGGAACAAGCGTGATGCCGCTTGTGCTTGCGATTTCCGCAGTGTAGTCATAGGGACGTGTTATGTTGAACACATACTGCGTCTTTATGCTTTCATCGTCAATGTAGCAAAGCTCTAAAATCAGCTTAGTCAAGCCGAAAGGAATATTAGAAATGCTGTTGAAGCTGCCGGACTTTATCTCGTTTCTCTGTGCAACTCCGTTTATATCGGTGTATACCGCATAGCACTTCAGCAGATCCTTGTTGAACTTAGTTCCGCTGTTGATATAGAAAGATGATGTGCTGTAAGACTTTATCTTTACATCATATTCGAGCTTTTCGGGGTCGAAAGCATCATTGTCCCAGCCGTCAAGCGAGAAAGCCGAAAGTGCAAAGCTGTCAAAACGTGCGGCGGGTCTTGTGCCCTCCTTTATTGTTACCTTATAAGTGCTTGCTGTTGCACCCTCGCCTACCGTAACGGTGATAACATCGCCGTCTTTTATTTCAGTAGGTTTTGTAAGGCTCAGTGTCTTGTCGCCGATCTTGCTTACTGTCTTGAAATTCTTGTTTAGTGCGGTAGGACGGAAATTGATGCTCTTTGTGCCGAAAGGAACAGTAAGAGTATAATTATAGGTCTTTGCGCTGAATTCGGGGGAAAGTGTGCCGTAATCGCTGCTTATCGCTTTAAGCGATGTGTCCGTGCCGCCCCATTCACTGCCGAGGTCAGCACCCCAGTCCATAGTGTACTGCATACGGATCTCATCGCCGCTTGCGAGCTTGCCGTTAGCAACGGTATAGGCTGTGAAGCCATCGTTTGTAAACCAGTCGTTGAGCGTACCCATCCAGCCGCTCATCGAGCCGCCGTCAAACGCCGCAAGGCCTGCGATCTCGCTTATGTAGCCATCGTCTGCGCCCTTCTGAGTAAAGCCGGAGCTTTCGATAGCGTCCTTTATGCAGGTCATTGCGCTTGAGGTCTTGTCAAGCGATACCCACTTGTCAATCTTGGTACCTGTCCATGCAGGAGCGTTACCGCCGCTGACCGCTTCGGTAAACGTTGTGTTTTCTACAATAACACGGACGCTTCCGAGGTCGTCATCGGCAAATACAGTAAAGCTCACCTGCGGTACTGACAGCAGTGCCAGTGAAAGCGCCAGCAGTAAAGCTGTCACTTTTGCTGTAAATTTCTTTACATTTGTCATAGTTTTACCTTCCTTTATTCTTTTTTGCCGTAAGGCTTAACCGTCTAATCTGCGTTTTGCCGCTTTTCTTCTTTGTCTGGAGCGTTCACGCTTTTCACGGCTTTTCTCCTTTGCTGAAACCGCCGGAGGCTCTTTCAGCCCTGCGGCTTCAAGCGCCCTTGTCCACGGACCCAGCTTCTGCTTGATAAAGCAGACTTCGCTTGGAGTAAAATCGGAGCGTTTGGGCAGAGTGCCAAGCTGTTCATACTTTTCGCAAAGCATAGCGACAGCCTTGCTCATTTTTTCGTCCGCCATAACGTCACCTCCGTAAACAAATACGAAAAACGGCAATAAAAAATGCCTTCACCAAAAAAGTGAAAGCACAACTGATCTTTAAGCATAGCAAACATAAGCCATACGGATATGCCAAAAAAAGCATAAGGGTACAGCCTTAGCTGAAGATCGGCTGTACTTCTTCCTCGTCCAAGAGACAATGCCGAAAAATACGGGGGTATTCTGACTTGTGAGCATAGGCTCAGATACAGTAATGACGGTTGCTCCGGATTCTCACCGGATTCCCTATTACCTACCGGGCAAAAAGCCTTTCGTACCGTATTTTCGATATTCGGTTAAGGATAAGTATAGCATAAAGGGGGAAGAAATGCAAGAGGGGGAGGAGTATTATGAAAATAAAAAACGAGGTGCGTCGGCACCTCGTTTTGCTATATCATATTATTTATCTATCAGAACGCAATTCTGTCCTCGATGTACTTCTTTACATCTGCGATAGGCATTCTTTCCTGCTTCATAGAGTCACGTTCACGGACTGTTACGCAACCGTCCTCAACGCTGTCGAAGTCGTATGTGATGCAGAAGGGAGTACCGATCTCGTCCTGTCTTCTGTATCTCTTACCGATAGCGCCTGCATCGTCATAGTCAACGCAGAAGTACTTTGACAGTTCGTCTGCAATCTCGCCCGCCTTGTCTGCGAGTTTCTTTGACAGGGGCAGAACTGCCGCCTTGACAGGAGCTAAGTAGGGGTGGAAGTGCATAACGTTTCTTGTTGTGCCGTCCTCAAGCTGTTCTTCGTCATAAGCCTCAGTTATAACTGCAAGGAACAGACGCTCAACACCGAGCGAAGGTTCGATAACATAAGGAACGTACTTCTCGTTTGTTTCGGGATCGAAATATTCCATCTTCTGACCGCTTGTCTTGATGTGCTGTGTAAGGTCGTAGTCGGTTCTGTCCGCAACGCCCCAAAGCTCGCCCCAGCCGAACGGGAACAGATATTCGAAGTCGGTTGTAGCCTTTGAGTAGAAGCAAAGCTCTTCCTTATCGTGATCACGCAGTCTTAAGTTTTCTTCGTTTATACCGAGGGACAGAAGCCACTTCTTGCAGTAGTCCTTCCAGAAATAGAACCAGTCAAGGTCTGTGCCGGGCTTGCAGAAGAATTCAAGTTCCATCTGCTCAAATTCTCTTACACGGAAGATGAAGTTGCCGGGAGTGATCTCGTTTCTGAATGACTTACCAACCTGTGCTACGCCGAAAGGTACTTTTTTACGGGTAGTACGCTGGATATTCATAAAGTTTACGAAGATACCCTGCGCTGTTTCGGGACGGAGGTAAAGCTCGCTCTTAGAGTCCTCTGTAACACCCTGGAATGTCTTGAACATAAGGTTGAACTGTCTTATGTCTGTGAAATCAGCCTTGCCGCAGTTGGGGCAGGTGATGCCTTTTTCACGGATATAATCCATCATCTGCTCGTTTGACCAGCCTGCACAGTTTGTGCCGTCAAAGTCCTCGATAAGATTGTCCGCTCTGTGACGTGTCTTACAAGCCTTGCAATCCATAAGGGGATCGGAAAATCCGCCGATATGACCTGATGCTACCCATGTCTGAGGGTTCATGAGGATAGCACTGTCAAGACCTACGTTGTACTTGCACTCCTGTATGAATTTTTTACGCCATGCGGACTTGATGTTGTTCTTCAGCTCAACGCCGAGAGGTCCGAAATCCCATGTATTTGCAAGTCCTCCGTATATCTCACTGCCGGGATATATAAAGCCTCTGCCCTTACAGAGAGCGACCAGCTTATCCATGGTTTTTTCTGTGTTTTTCATGTGCGAAATTTCCTTTCATGTTTTGCGTTTAAAAGCAGTGCACGGCAACGTATCTGCGCTGTCGTGCTTGTCTGCCGTATAATTCGTTTTAAATAGTGTTCGCCTCCGACCGTTTTGCTGTACAGAAAGGTCGGAACTTACAGTGCTTTACAGCTTTTCGATCCAACCCATTTCATCGGGGAGCTTGCCATACTGCATACCTGTCATTGTATCGTAAAGACGCTGAGAGATAGGTCCTATCTTGTTGTCGTTGATAAGCATAACCTTATCGCCCCACTTTAAGTGACCTACAGGTGAGATAACAGCGGCTGTACCTGTACCGAATACTTCATTCAGCTTGCCTGCATCGTAAGCGTCTGCGATTTCCTGTATTGTGATTCTCTTTTCGCTTACCTTAAGACCCCACTTCTTGCACAGTTCTATAGATGACTTTCTTGTGATACCCGAAAGGATAGAGCCCTGAAGTGCGGGAGTAACAACCTCGCCGTCGATTACGAAGAAGATGTTCATAGCACCTACTTCTTCAATGTACTTACGCTCAACACCGTCAAGCCACAGTACCTGTGAGTAGTTCTGCTTGTGAGCCTCGTCCTGACCGATGAGCGATGCGGCGTAGTTACCGCCTGTCTTTGTGAAGCCCATACCGCCTCTTACCGCACGGACATAGTTTGTTTCAACATAGATGTTGACGGGATCAAGACCCGAAGCGTAATATGCGCCTGAGGGTGACATGATTATCATAAAGTAATACTTGTCGCCGGGACGAACGCCGAGGAACGGATCTGCGGCGAATATGAACGGACGTATGTAAAGCGAAGCACCGTCTGTATGAGGTACCCAGTCCGCATCTATCTTTACAAGCTCGTGGAGAGCCTGTAAGCAATCGTCAACGTTTAACTGAGGGATAACAAGACGCTCAGCGGAGATGTTCATTCTCTTGAAGTTTTCTTCCGGACGGAAGAACTGAATGCTGCCGTCGGGAGTTCTGTATGCCTTCATACCCTCGAAGATTTCCTGTCCGTAGTGAAGAACCATAGCGGCAGGTGAAATAGAAATATCCCCGTAGGGAACTATTCTTGCGTCATGCCAGCCCTTGCCCGTGTCATATTCCATAACGAACATATGATCGGTAAAGATGTGACCGAAACCGAGCTTTGTTTCGTCAACGGGCTTTGCCTTAGGTGTTTTAGTTTTCTCAATTTTGATTTCCATTGTAAAAACATTCCTTCCTGAAAGCGATTTTCTCGCCGTAATTTCCGCCATAGCGGCAGCTCGTCTGCCTTATGCAAGCGAAATACCGTTTCCTTTCAGCATCTGTCTGATGAAAGCACAGGAAAATTATGTATGCTTGCAGTATCGACTGATTGTACAAAGAAAATTATAGCACTATTCTTGCAAAAGTTCAATATCTTTTTCACATTATTTGAATTTTTTGAGCGGATTTCTTTCATCAAAAGTCCGTGCGTATATTATTATGCAAATAAATCGGTCCGATGCCTGTTTAATGGCACCGGACCGATCGCAATATTTCAGGTTACTGCTTGTTTGACATTTCGTAGGATTCGATCATCTTCTTGACCATCTGACCGCCGATTGAACCTGCCTGCTTTGAAGTAAGGTCACCGTTGTAACCGTTATCCTTAAGGGGTACGCCTACTTCGCTTGCAGCCTGCATCTTGATGCTGTTTAATGCTGCCTTGTTCTTTTTATTGGTACTAGCCATTGTTGTTTTCCTCCGTATTTGTTATGCAGGTCCTTTTGACCTTGCAACATTATTATGTTCGGAGATTTTTTAAATATCAGATGAAATTTTTGGTGATAAATCAGAACGCAGAAAATACGGCAAACCGTTCTGATTTTGCAAATGACATTGCAATCAGAATTGATCTGTGTTAAAATAAATTAACATATTTTTACGGAGGAATCGCTATGCCTACAGAACTCGAAACCATGAAGCACGCCAAGGAATACATAGACAAGCTCGCAAACGGAATAGACCCTTTTACCGATAAGCCTGTGCCGGACGGCGATATTATCAATAACGTCAAGCTGTCACGATGCTTTTTCTACATTTCGGGGATACTTGAAAAGGTGATCGAAAACGGCGGAGAGGTGGCAAAACCGCAAGTCACCGAATCCGTAAGACCGCATAAGCGTGGCAGTGTGGTAATAACCGACGAGGCACGGGCAAAATTCAGATGTTTTATAAATGAAGTGTCGCTGTCAACCTTTACCGATATGATAAACAAGCATATTGACAGCGATGTTTCCGTAAAGCTGAAAGGCTCTGCAATCGCCGACTGGCTGACCGTGATAGGCATGCTGACGGAAGAAACACTGCCTAACGGCAAGCTAAAAAGAGTACCGACCGAAAACGGCATTTCAGAGGGCATAAGGCTTAATGAATATTTCACTCCGGGCGGTTTTCCGAGATACGCAATAATGCTCAGCCCTGCGGCACAGCAGTTTGTGCTTGACAACATAGACGCAATAGCAGAAATGAACAGCTTGCCGAGAGAAAAACGTAACAGACTGCCGTTTGAGGTCACAGACGAAATGCGTCAGAAGCTTACTTCCACGGAGAAATTCGTTACGGCAACGGATATAACGCAGAATATCAATTCTTATGTTGATGAAGAAAAGTCGGGTACGCTTAAAACAGGCTCAGTATCAAAATGGCTCGAGGAACAAGGCGTACTTGAAAACACCGAGCTTCCAAGCGGACGAAAAACCAGACTGCCTACCGAGCAGGGTGTAAAGCTCGGAATAGAAACAAGGCAACGCACATCACAGCGTGGTGAAGAGTATACGGCGGTTGTCTATTCAAAGCAGGCACAGGATTATATATACAGCCATATTGATGAAATTGCCGTATTTAATAACAAATAAAAAAATCAGGGGCGATTCGAAAATCGCCCCTTGACTTTACTTGTTTTTATACAATATGTAAATATGTATCGGCTCAGCCTCTGATATTATAATCTTCTGCAAGAAGCACAGACGCTTTTGCGAGCTTATGCAGATAAACAAACGGTCCGATAATGATAAGGCTTCCCAGAACGTTCCATAGCCAGTAATCCGAAGCACCGAAAGAATATGCTATGCCACGTCTTGCAAGCTCGTTGCCCATTCTTGAAGAAAGGTTATGGAACCATACAATAAAGCCGATACCGAATGTAAGCGGTCCGATGATAAACGCCATAAGGCAGTAGTGCATTGTCTTTTTTCCGTCAAATCTGCTTGCGATAAGATTTATATCTTCTGAAATTCCGGAAAAGAAAACAAACGGATAAATTCCGAAAGTTATAATCGATAACAGAATCAGCTTAAGAAGACCTCTGCGTGTATTGAGCTGTCTTACCGGTCCGTATGGCTGCTGTCCGTATGGCTGCTGATACTGCGGTGTAGGTTGCTGATACTGCGGTGCGGGCTGCTGATCGCCCTGCTGAAAGTTCTGTTCAACAGGCTGCTGATAATTGTTCTGTTCGTTCATGTTTATACCTCCCTGAAAGTTTTCTTTATAATAACATAATATTAGACAAATGTCAATAATTTGATTTAATAAAATTAATCTTTAAGACAGCTTATCAAAATGCCGCAGATAAAAATATCGTTCTTATCCAAAACAGTTGACAGAGTGAAAAACCGGTGCTATAATGCTATAATATGAGAATTACGCAACAAGTATTACAGAAAAATCCATATCACGAGGTGATATTATGCCACCCAGAGCAAAATATACAAGAGAAGAGATAACCGAAATAGCGCTCGGAATAGTTGCCGAGAGCGGTGTTGAATCGCTGAACGCAAGAAGTCTTGCAGAGGCTATGGGAACATCGACACGCCCTATCTTTACGGCATTCAAAAATATGGAGGAGCTTGAAAGCACCGTCCGTGAGTCTGCTATGAATGTATTCGGACAGTTTGCGGAAAAGGAAACGCCTGATATGCCCGCATTCAAGCAGGTGGGCATACAGATGATTACTTTTGCAAAGGAAAAGCCGAAGCTGTTCAGGCTTCTTTTTATGAAGGAACAGGCTCATACTTTCGATTTTGAGGAAATGTTCTCGTCTATGCTCGGTGTTACGGCTGACAAGTGCATTGAGTATATAATGAACGATTACTCGCTTTCAAAAGAGGATGCAATGACTTTGTTCAGACACGTCTGGATATTCACCTACGGTATAGGTGTATTGCTTTCATCCAACATCTGTCTGTTCAGCGAAAACGAGATTTCGGATATGCTGAGCGTTCAGTTCAGAAGTATGCTGATTATGATAAAGTCCTCACATGCGGCAAAGTAAAATCCAATATACATCCCGATCTGTTTTATGGCAGGTCGGGAATTTTTTTATCCCTTTTTCCAAACAGTTTTCAATCCATACATAAATAATGTAGCAAACGGTGGTTTAATATATTTGAAAAACGAACATTGCAATGTGTTTTCAAGCGGTTTTCAAAGCTCTTTTCCAAGCCTTTTTGCGTGGAAAAGGGCAGAAGAAAAAATGCAGTCAACAGTATATAATAAAGTTATAAAATTACAGATTTCGGGAGATGACATGGATAAGAATAACAAATCGGAATCGCTTAACGGTGTGTATGGGACGATATGTGAAATTATCGGCTTTGAAAATACCGTTAAGCTGTACAATCAGATGAAGGGCAGTCAGATAAATTTTCCCACACGGCTTTATTCTAAGGAATATGTCGCACTGGAGGCGGAAAAAACCTATGACGGCACATCTGATTCGCTTAATAAGATAGCCACCGAGTATAACTATTCGGAGAGGACTATAAGAAAACTTCTGAAAAAGAAAAACGAGGAGGAATAATAATGGAACAGGGAAGTTCGAAGAAGAACAACATAATCGTACTGTGTGTTGTTATTGCAGTAATAGCTGTCGCACTGGTTGCCTATTTTGTAATAAGCGGTCAGAAGGATAACGGTCAGCCTGCGGTCAGCGCAACAATGGAACTGAACACCGTCAACATTTACGGTGCATGGTACAAGAAAGCAGGCGACAGCACATACGAGCTGAGATTCAAGGACAACAAGGAGCTGTCATATAAGCAGACGGCGGCAGATGGCACGGTCACGGCACAATCCGACGAGGGTACATACGATATTGCGGACGGAAAGCTGATACTTACAATAGTTGCAGGCGGTCAGACCTACAGTGACACCTGCATAGCAAACGTAAACGAAAAGCAGATGTCGCTCGTGACTGAGGCAAACGGCAGTGGGCTTTTCGGCGGTATCTACGACAAGGACGGAGCGGATTATTCCGTACCCGATGTTTCCCAAAACGAGCCGTCCGAAGCTCCCGATACCACAACGGCACCGCCTCAGACAACAGCGGTGACAACAGCACAGACAACACCCGAAACTACAGTGCAGACAACACCTGCACCGGAAACAACACCTGCCGAAACACAGGCTGAAGCTCCTGCTGTTACCAATGGAACAATAGCGCTTCCGGACAATATACAGTATTATTTTGACAACGATTTTGCCGACGTATGGGGAATTACAGCCAGCATTTATACCGGATATTATGCCTGCTACGAAAAGGATGGTCTTGATATCTACTATTGCAGGAAAGACTATATTGACGGACACCCGGTTATAGGACGAGGCAAGGCTATTATGGTTGAGTGCCCTATAATATCTTTCTTTACGGATTTTGACGGTTATGTGACATATGGAGCTTTCAGCGATTATCTGTACAAAAATTACGGCGATTATATAACACTCAGAGATGATGGTACATTTAGTTTATATGATGACGGAAAATATGTTATATACTTCAGTTTTGATTCAGATGCTGAAATATCTTCTTCAACGCTTATCGGCAGTGGAAACATAGTAATATGCGAGGAAGAGGAATATTACAGAGAAGGACTTTAATTCGGGAGGAACGTTATTATGAAAATGAACAAGGAATTTATACTTAAAAACCTTATGGGAATTATATGTGCCGTGATAATGGTTGCACTGTTTCTTCCCTTTATGTCGGTCAAGGCGGAGGTTTCTGTCGGAGGATTCGGCGGCGGAAGCGCCGATCAGTCGATGAACGGCTTTTCGCTTGTGATGGACGGCGGATTTTTCGGCTTTGCGTTTATACTTTGCCTTGTGGCAGTAGCGGCAAGCTGTTATATCCCTCAGCTGAAGCCTTTCAGAAAGATTATATCCGCTATAGGCTCGGTGGCAGGTATCGTCTGCCTGTTCATAGCGCCCGGTTCGGCGGCATCGGCAGTAAATGCGGCGGCAGGCGGAGCGACCGCAGGCACGGGAGTATCCGCAAAGGTAGAGCTTAACTATCTTATAGGCTTCTGGATAATACTTATTCTTATGCTCGCCCTTATAGCAATGTCGGTAATACAGTTCTTAGGGCTTAAGGGTAACAAGGTATTTGATGCAGTAAACTCAGCCGAAGATGAAAACGGCACTGCGGGCGTATCTCTGCCGTCAATAAACGCTGACGGAATAAAATCAGCGATAGGTTCAGTGAATGCCGACACCATAAAGAATATGGCACAGAATGCCGCAGGAAGCATCGCAGGTGCGGCAGGAAATCTCAAGGATAAAGCGTCACAGGCGGCGGCAAATATTCAGAATCATTCAAGCACAGCGTCTGCAAAGAAGGAAGATCCGAAAGCGATAATGGAGCAGATAAAACAGCTTCACGAAATGAAAGAAAACGGTATACTGACGGAAGAAGAATTTACAGAAAAGAAGAAGGAGTTCCTCGAACGGCTGTAAGCGATTGAATTCCTGCCATAAATAGTGTATAATTATATATACTATGATATACACAAACGGAGGAACGGCAATGGGAAAAACGTCAAACTGCCTTAAAATGCTGCAGATCTTAAGCTCGGGCAGAGTGTATAAGGGGCAGGAACTGGCTGATATTCTTGAAACAAACGTCCGAAATATAGCCGAGTACCGCACAGAGCTTGAAATGGCAGGCTATTATATAGAAGGTATCCCCGGCAAATACGGCGGATACCGTCTGATAACGCAGAGTGTGATTCCTACGGTAAGGCTCAATGAAGCCGAACAGCGTGCGTTATCCTCCGGAGCGGAATATCTTAAGAGCCGCAACGATTTCCCTTACTCAAGCGATTATGAAAAAGCGATGGGAAAGGTCTTTGCGGCGGTAAAGCACGAACAGCCGCAGGAAATATCCGTTGCCAACCGTTTTCCGCTTGCCGTTGACGAGCAGGAGCTTAGCAGACGGTATGATACGGTGGCGCAGTGCATCGCTCACAGAAAAGAGCTTGAGATGGATTATCTGTCGCTGTCAAACAAGGTGTCGCACCGCCGCTTCGATCCGTATAAGCTGTTTATGTATAACAATGCGTGGTTTGTGCTGGGGTATGATAAAAAATCATACGAGATCCGCTATTTCAAGCTGAGCCGTATTCAGTCAATGGTTGTCACGGAAAACCGCTTCACAGTTCTTGCGACATACAAGGAAAGCGACTATCTTGACGATTTCGGTATGAAAAAGAATGGCGAATGGTATGAGATAGTTATGCTGCTGCACGGCAGATATGCGATGCTCGCCCGTGAACGTATCTATGGCAGAGATCAGACAGTTACGCCGATAGACGAAGATACAACAGAGCTTCGTTGCACAATGCAGAACGAGGAGAATATCATGTGCTTTGTGATGGGGTTCGGAAGTCACTGCGAGGTCGTTTCACCGCAGTGGTTGAAAGACAGGGTGAAAGACGAGGCGGAGAAAATATTATCGCAAAGTATACGGTAATCATATTATGTAAAAATCACCCGATGCTAAAATGCATCGGGTGATTTTTTACTACGGCGTTACGCCTTCATTATCAGTTTTACTCTGCAAAGTATTTTTCAGATATTTCTCTGCCTCCTGCACGGGCATAGGCTTTGCATAAAGATAGCCCTGCGCCGTGTCACATCCGCAGTTTTCGAGGAACTGTGCCTGATCTGCGGTTTCAACGCCTTCCGCAATAAGTCCCAGACCTACGTCCTTGGACATTGAGATGGTGTGCATTATTATCTTCTTTCCACGATCGTTTGACATATGTGTCGAGAAGAATTCACGGTCGAGCTTCAGCACATCGAACCTTGTATCCTGCAGCGTATTCAGCGAGGAGTAGCCTGAGCCGAAGTCGTCCATCAGCAGAACAAAGCCATGCTCCTTTATCTTTTCAGTCATACGCAGTGTTGCGTCATTTTCTATGCTTTCGGTTATTTCCAGTTCAAGCAGATGCTTTGGCAGACGATATTTCTCAATGAGCCCGTCAAGGACATCAAGGAATGATTCATCGTCAAGGTTTGCACGGGAAACATTGACCGAGATCGGAAGCGGCGTGAAATGCCTGTCTATCCAGTCACGCAGTACCATGCAGGCACATTCCCATACATAAGCGTCCAGCTTTGTGATAAATCCGTTTTCTTCAAACAGCGGTATAAATCCGTTCGGGTATATCATCCCCCTTTCGGGACTTTGCCACCTTACAAGCGCTTCATAGCCGATAGCTTCGCCGCTGGAAATGCTGAACTTCGGCTGAAGATAGATGATAAATTCGTTGTTGTCTAAAGCTTTTTTCATATGCGACTCGACAAACTTACGTTCCTTTATCGCCTTCTGCATATTCTTGTTATAGAATGCAACGCTTTCAAGAGCGTTTTTCTTGATAGATTGTCTTGCCATAGCGGCACAGTCGCACATCGTTCTGACAGATATGCTCCTGTCCTCTATAAGATAAATACCGAACACGAATTCATAGCTGTATTGGCGGAAATTCTTCAGGCAACGCTGAAGCTCGGATACAACGGAGAGCAACCCGTCCTTATCTTCATAAGGAGTCAGAAGTGCAAAGACATCACCGCTCATTCTTGCTCCAACCTGCTTTTTTCCGCAGAAGTTGCTGAGCTGACGTGATATGAACTGGAGCATTTCCGTTCCTGCATCTTCGCCGTAGTTTTCGTTTATCAGCTTGAAACGCTTTATGTCGAACTGTACAAGAGCAAATTTTGTGTCCGGATATGCCGTGAGCCTTTGCGAGATCATATCGTGGAACATTATCGGGTTATCGGTAGTGGTGTAATAATCCAGAATTTCTATGCTCATTATTTCGTTGATTTCAAGTGCCTTGATAGAACCGGCAATTTCCTCCATTTTACCGTCCCTGCCCGAAAGCTGTACATAAATACCGTACCATACAGGTTTTCCGTCTTCGTACAGACGTATATTTACGCTCAAGGAAGTATCAGTGATCTTATCGTCAAAGGAGTTCTTTATTTTACGGCAGAAGCTGTCATAGATGAGCTTGTCGTCTGGGTGTACCGCTCCGCTCAGCCATATCGCACGAAGAGGACCGACAGATGAGGATTTAAGGCACTCTGGCATATGATCGTTCTCTATGATGTACCACTTGAAGTTGAGATAGTCCATATAGAAGTAGGTGCATCTGTCAAACTGCGAGAATATCTCGTGTATTCTGCTGCGATAACCTTCAAGCACCTCATCGGGCTTTTCCTGAGCTTCGGGTACAGGCTGAAAGACAGGAGCACGCTCGCCCTTCTTCATTCTTTTCTGCTCGTACATAAGCCGGTCGGTGCTTCGCATAAGCTCGTTTACATCTTCAACACTGCTCACCGTGCCGTATGATCCGCCTACGCTTATAGACACCTCATAAGGCTTTCCTGCACTGCGGTTGAACTTGTCGATCTCCGTCTGTATCTCACCGACAAGCCTTGACAGCTCACGCTGTTTATCGGTGTTATACGGCACTGTCAGTATAAATTCATCTCCGCCGAATCTGGCACATATACCGTCTTTTCCACAACCTGTTTTTATAGCGTCAGCCACCGCTTTTATAGCTATGTCGCCCTCAGAGTGACCGTATGTATCGTTTATCTCTTTAAGCCTGTCCATATCGCAGGATACAAGGATAATATCGCACTTTTCATTTCCGTGCATAAACTCGCTTATACGCTCAAAATATCCCCGTCGGTTATAGATGTTTGTAAGCGGATCCATCGAGTGCGTGAGCGAAAGCTCGTTGTTTGCGTTTCTCAGAAGATATTCTATGCGGAAGTTTTCAAGCGTCTGGTTTATAGATTCCACCAGTCGCTGAACATAGTAGAAGCTGCCGGGATTTACAAGAAGATCGTCCGCAACGGCGGCATAATAGCCTATGACCTGCTCCTGAAAATGCAGAGGGCAGAACATAATGGTATTATATCTTTTGATAAGCTCGTTGAGATCGGGAAGGACCTTCTTTGCCGGATAATTTATATTATAGCTGTAATCGCTCCACATCCTTATGACGTGTGCGGTCATATTTTCGGTAAAAACGCTGTGATACGCTTTAGGTATGACGGTTGATTCCTTGGTCAGAAAATCATCGTTCAGGCACAGTGCTGCATGGTAGTTGAAATATCTGCCCATAATCTTTGTAAGTTCGTCGAGCCTGTCGCAGTTTACCGTATTGGTATAAAGCGAAGCCATCTTGCTTTCTGCATCATAGAGCGCAAGATTATATTTATTCATCTGCTCCAGCTTTTCGTTGGTATAAGCTACGTCAAAATCGCCGCAGCCGCAGCTCTGACCGAGTATCATAGAGAAATGGATATGCTTATCGCACGGTTTTTCACTGCCCTTGATATATCCGTATGCGGTGTCGGCAATGGTTGTAGCAAACTCATCTGCATCCATCTGTGCGGTGGTCAGTCTGGTGGTGGAATAAATACGCTCCTGATATATAGCGTCAAATCCCGTGACTATTATATCCTCCGGCGTTTTTATGCCGTGTTCTTCAAGAGCTTTCATTGCGGCGATAGCCATAGAGTCATTTGCGCATATTATAGCCTGAGGCATTTTTCTTCCGCACGCAATAAGGTCCGAGATGGTCTTTTTTGTCGGCGCATCCCAGAAATCTCCGTAGCCGAGCATTGTTTTTTCGTTAAATTCAATATTGTGACGTGCAAGAACACGCTTGAAAGCCTCTATTCTTTCTTCCGAGAAAGAGTTGCCTTTTGTGCCTGCCATAAAAAACAGGTCGGTGCATTTATGCTCTGTTATGACGTGTTCCACTACCGACTCAAGCGACCTGCTGTAGTCGTATGTTATATTCGTACAGCCGTTGTGACTGCCGTCAAGCATTATTACGGGTATTTTTGCGGCGTTTGCATATCTTATGATAGTGTCGATTATCCATTCGCTCTTTATAGTTTCAGGCATAATGACAAGAACATCTACAATATCGAGGTTAATAAGATGATAGACGCTTGCCTCTCCCTTTGAATACGGTGTATCGTAAAACATATCTGTAAATGCGTTGAATATCATAACCTTGAAGCCTTTCTTTATCAAAGCGTCCGAGGCTACTTTTACAATATGTGCAGCGTGGTCATTCTGCATTCCCACAAGACATATCCCTGCTACTGCGTATTTATGAAATTTGCCGATGTACAAGCGATCCACCTCCCGTCTGTATTTTTTTCGGATTATATATAAAATAATTGTACCATAAAATAGCATCAAAGTCAAGATTATAGTGGAACTTGCACAAATTTTTGTAAATTCAGACGCCGTGTTTGTACAGGCTGTAATATTGCTTTAGGCGGGATATACCTGTTGTATTTTCCGTCAACGATAAAACGCTGTGAATTACGGGTTTTTTCATCTTTTACTTGCAAATACCCCTTTACTTATGGTACAATAACAGTATACTGCCGTAATAGCGAATTATCGCTTTACTATGATAAATTATCGGAAGATTAAGGAAGAATTAAATATGACCGGCGAACAGATAATGAAGGTTACGGGGATACTCCTGGAAAACCTTATCCCCACACTTAAGATTTTCGGCTTTACGCTGCTTTTTTCAATACCGCTCGGACTTATCGTTGCGGCGCTGAAGATGTGCAGGTTCAAGCCAATATCGTGGCTTACAAATCTATACATACTCATAATGCGCGGAACACCGCTTATGCTCCAGATCATAGTTGTCTACTATGCACTGCCGTTTTTAAAGACGGCTACCAAAGGCACGGGCGGATTCGTGGAAAGCCTGCTGAGCGGTGTCGATCCCGCCGCTGAGAGTTTTATGTTCACTATGGTAATTATCGCATTTGTGCTGAACTATGCGGCATATTTTGCCGAGATATTCAGAGGCGGCATAGAGTCTATACCGAGAGGTCAGTATGAAGCGGCGGCGGCTCTGGGAATGACAAAGGCACAGACGTTCTTCAGGATAATTCTCCCGCAGGTAATAAAGCGTATCGTTCCTGCGTCGTCAAACGAAGTAATTACGCTTGTAAAGGATACGTCGCTTGCAAATGTTGTTGCTTACTCGGAAATAATGCTTGCGGCAAAACAGCAGATGATGAACTACAGCTCGCTTGTTCCGCTGTTTATTGCAGGTGTTTTCTATTTCGTAATGGCTACTGTGCTGACAGCGCTGTTCGGCTTTATTGAAAAGAAACTGAACTACTACAGATAAGGAGCAGGCGGAATGTCAATACTCAGTATAAAGAATCTATCAAAGAGCTTCGGAAAGCTCGAAGTTTTAAACGATATTTCATTCAATGTGGAGAAGGGCGAGGTAATATCTATAATAGGTCCGTCGGGAAGCGGAAAATCAACGCTCCTGCGCTGTATAAATCAGTTTGAGAAGATAGACAGCGGTGAGTGCGAGATATGCGGCATCACTATGACAAGAAACGATGAAAACGGCAAGGCGGTATATGCCGACAACAAAACGCTCCACGATATAAGGCTTAAAATCGGTCTTGTGTTCCAGAACTTCAACTTGTTTCCGCATATGTCGGTGCTGAAGAATATCACAGAGGCACCCGTCCATGTGTTAAAGCAGGATAAGATGCAGGCAGAACAGACGGCTATGGAGTTGCTCGGCAAAATGGGGCTTGCCGACAAGGCAAACGAATACCCGTGCAATCTGTCGGGCGGTCAGCAGCAGCGTGTGTCTATCGCAAGAGCGCTTGCACTCAGCCCCGAGCTTCTTTTCTTCGATGAGCCGACATCTGCGCTCGACCCTGAGCTTACCGGCGAGATATTAAAGGTAATAAAGAGCCTTGCGGAAGAAAAGATGACTATGGTTATCGTAACTCACGAAATGCAGTTTGCAAGTGAGATTTCCGACCGTGTAATATTTATGGACGGCGGATATGTTATTGAGAACGGCACTCCCGACGAGGTATTCAACAACAGCCGGAACGAGCGTACACGTCAGTTCCTTGAAAGGTATCATTCCTGATATTACTTGACGATACCCGGCAATTATGATAAAATATCTGTTATACGTTTACGCACACAGTAATTATATGGAAGGAAACTAATATGAAGGTACTCCTGTTTTCAGAAGGTATGAACCTTATCAAAATATCCGGTCTTGGCAGAGCAATCATGCACCAGCAGAGAGCAATGGAGCTTAACGGCATAGAATATACGCTCGACCCTAAGGACAGCTACGATGTTGTTCACATAAACACGCTCGGACTGAAATCTAAGCATCTTGCGAAAAAAGCAAAAAAGGCGGGCAAGAGAGTGGTGTACCACGCTCACTCAACGCAGGAGGACTTCCGTAATTCGTTCATCGGCTCTAATCTTATTTCGGGACTTTTCAAGAAGTGGATATGCAGCTGCTACCGCAGGGGCGATGTTATAGTGACTCCGACCGAGTATTCAAAGTCGCTGATAAGAGGCTATGGGCTGACCGCACCGATCTATGCCGTATCCAACGGTATTGACCTTGCGAGATATGAGCCTAAGGAAAACGACAGGGAGGCATTCCGCAAAAAGTTCGGTTTAAAGGACGATGACAAGGTCGTAATCTCCGTAGGACTTTACTTTGAACGTAAGGGTCTTCTCGATTTTGTTCAGATGGCAAAGGATATGCCCGACTATAAGTTTATCTGGTTCGGCAAAACTCCGCTTTACAGCGTACCGCACAAGATAAGAAAGGCGGTAAAGACAAAGCTGCCGAATCTGACATTTGCTGGCTATGTACAGCCCGATGAACTGAAACAGGCTTATGTCGGCTGTGACGTGTATATATTCCCTACCTTAGAGGAAACAGAGGGCATAGTGCTTCTTGAGGCGCTTGCGGCGAAGGCAAACGTTATCGTCCGTGACATACCGGTATTCGACTGGTTAAACGGCGGTACAGATTGCTATAAGGCAAAGGATAAGGACGAATTCGAGCGTATGATAAAGGAGATTTACGAGGGCAAGCTCCCGTCACTGCGTGAGAACGGACGCAAGGCAGTTGAAAATATGGATATAAAGAAGATCGGCGAAAAGCTGGTGAAGATTTATAACGGCACCGCCGAGGGCGGAGATTGATAAAAGCTCCAAGATACTCTATTGACATAAAAACGGACACTCCCAAAAGAGTATCCGTTTTTTTATGTTATTTTTTAATATCAACAAACACAAGCTCCGGTCGGTTGAATATTCTCGGTACCGCTATCAATGTCGACGGCTTCCAAAGCCCTCTGCTGACAATATGGGCGGTGTCGCCGTGCATATAAACGCCTGCCGTGTATTTTGGGAATACTCCCTGACCGGGAGCAAAAACGCCGTCAATAAGTCCGGGTATTCTCCACTGACCTCCGTGAGCGTGACCCGACAGAACTATATCAAAGTTGCCCTTTAAATATTCGTCTATCTGTTCGGGAAAGTGAGCGATAAGTATTCTTGTACGCTTGCTGTCTTTTTCCGAAGTCACGGCATCAAGCTGGTTTACAAGCTCGCCGTTTACCTCGTCATAGGTGTGAGCATCGTATATTCCGCAGATTTCGGTTTCGTTTCCGTTGATATTAATGACCGTACCGTTTCCTTCAAGCACGGTAACTCCGAAGTCCGACATCTGCTGTTTTATTCTTGCGCTGTCGCCCCTTGCATTTTCGTGGTTTCCGATAGTGTAGAAGCACGGATAACGCTTTACGAGATATTTCACAAGAATGTATGAGTTTTCGGGCAGGTCGTCCTGCGTTTTATCCGCAAGATCTCCGCCGAATACGACTATATCGGGTTTTGCACCGTCTATCGCATTTTTAAGCTCCGACTGACTTTTCCCGAAAAGGCTGTTGTGCAGGTCCGAAACAAATGCAATGCGTACAGGCGATGATACCTTCCCGCTTTTTATCTCGTAGGTCGTTGTCTGCAGCCGCATATCACAGGCGACAAGTCCTAAAGCGGCAAGAGCCGCTCCCGCAACGCCTGCGGCACAGCCTACAGCTATTCTTTTCTTTGTCTTTTTTGTGAGCGTAAAATCACCTCTTAATATCCGCCCGAGCCGTCAAGGCTGGGGTCATTTTCTATCCAGCTTTCAACATTGATGACCTTGTATTCGTTTGCTGAGGTGCGGATAAATACATCCTTGATACCTGCGTTTATTATAAGACGCTTACACATTGAGCAAGGCTCAACCTCTCCGCAGAGCGTGCCGCCTGAGGTCATATCGTGACAGGCAAGGAAAAGCGAAGAACCTATCATATCCGTCCTTGACGCACTGATTATACAGTTTGCCTCTGCGTGAACCGAGCGGCAAAGCTCGTAACGCTGACCTTTCGGAACGTTCAGCTTTTCACGGGTGCATATTCCGAGGTCGGAACAGTTTTTAAGGCCTCTCGGCGCTCCGTTGTAGCCTGTTGCGATTATCTCATCGTTGTGTACTATTATTGCACCGAAATTCCTGCGCAGGCAGGTTCCCCGCTCACATACCGTTTCGGCTATGTCAAGGTAGTAATTTATCTTATCTCGTCTTTCCATAGTTTAACCTTTCTGAAATAGGGCTGAGCTTATATCAAGTCTAATATAACACATATACCGCCTGTTTGTCAATTAAAAGTCGGGCAATGGTATGAAAAACCGCCGTGAAAAAATCACGGCGGTAAGCATTAATCTGTTTTCTTTGTGTCGGGGAGCATATACTTCTCACTGAAAACAGTGAACTTTCTGCGGAACTCCTCGTTGTTTGTAGCTTTGAGGTCGCTTATATAGCTATGTGTGTCAAAGCTGTTGTCATGTATCTGTATCATACAGACGGCGATGTTGGAGCAGTGGTCTGCCACTCTTTCGTAATTCGTGATAAGGTCGGTCAGCACAAAGCCCATTTCAATGGTGCATTTGCCTTTACGCAGACGCTTGACGTGTCTGTTTCTAATCTCGGTACGCAGATTGTCGATTACTTCTTCAAGAGGTTCAACCGATTTTGCCTGCTCAATATCTCCATGCTCGAACGCCGTAATGGCGGTATCGAGTATTTCGTTTAAAGCACCGTTGAAAATGTGTATTTCCTCAATAGCCTTCTTCGAGAACGAAAGGCCCTTCGTATGCATTTCCTTTGCACATTCACTAATATTGACAGCGTGGTCCGATATACGCTCAAAGTCGCTGATGCAGTGCAGGAGCATATTTACCGTCTGGCTGTCGCCGGGGGTAAGGTTCTTGGAACCCAGCTGTAACAGGTAACTGCCGAGCTTGTCCTCATAGACATCGACTTTTTCCTCGTTCTCGTTTACTATTTCGACATCGCGATCGTTATATTTGGACATAAGCCCCATTGAGAGCTTCAATGTATCTCTTGCACAGTCTGCCATTCTGACAGCTATTGACTTGCACTGCTCCAGAGCAACTGAGGGAGTTGCAAGGAAACGGGGATCAAGTATCTGGAACTCGTTTGTCGGAGCACTATCGTCCTTCTTGTCACGCACTGAGATATATGCGAGCTTTTCGAGCAGCTTCATAAACGGTAACCAGACTATCGTTGCAAAGATATTGAATACGCTGTGCATTATCGCTATGCCTGCCTGGTTTGCAGATTGTTCAAAGAACTCGAAGGGGAATATAGCGTTTATGATATAGAACAGTACCATAAATACTATAGTGCCGATGAGGTTGAAGTAAAGGTGAACAAGTGCGGCACGCTTTGCGTTTTTGTTTGCACCGATTGCAGAAAGCAGTGCGGTAACGCAGGTACCTATATTCTGTCCCATGATTATCGGCAGGGCAGTGCTGTAAGTAACCGCTCCCGTAGCGCACATAGCCTGCAAAATGCCGACAGACGCAGATGAACTCTGAATAACGGCTGTAAGCACAGCACCTGCGATAACGCCAAGCACGGGATTTGAGAACATAGTGAGAATGCTCTTGAACTGTTCGTTGTCAGCCAGCGGCGCAACGGCGGAACTCATCGTTTCCATACCGAACATAAGTATCGCAAAACCCATAAGGATAGTACCTATATCCTTTTTTTTGCTGGATTTTGACATCATTATAAAGAAAATGCCGATTATCGCCAGTATAGGCGTGAAAGATGTGGGCTTGAGCAGCTGCATAAAAATGCTTTCACCCTGTATTCCTGTCAGTGACAACAGCCACGATGTCATAGTAGTACCTATATTGGCACCCATAATAACACCGATAGCCTGCGACAGCCTCATAATACCCGAGTTTACAAAACCGACTACCATTACTGTGGTTGCCGATGATGACTGGATTACTGCTGTGACTAAAGCTCCGAGCATGATGGCTTTGAAAGGGTTGGAGGTCATTTTTTCGAGAATTCGCTCAAGGCGGCTTCCCGATAGCTTTTCAAGGCCCTGTCCCATTGCATTCATACCGAACAGGAACAGCGCAAGTCCTCCGACCATAGTCAGAATGCCGAAAATATCCATAGTTTTCCTTTCCAGACTTGTCTTCTTTTGATTTTTTTGCTTTGCCGTCGGATATGCGGCAAGCGTTTTCTTTTGTTCTTATAGCGAATCCGTCTTACTTTGCCGTTACATCTTTGTAACAGCGATATTACAGCCGGATTACAGCTTCTTTACTTAAAACACACAGACTTATCCCCGTGAATAAGGTTTTCGTCTTATACGGGGGTCCGCTTTATATCAGATTTTATATTACGGCAAGCGTGAATACGACTGTGCCGAACGTATATTCTACGGGTATTGTAAGCGTGAACTTCGATTTTATACCGCTTACAGCCGATGATGTGGTCGTTTCCTGCGGATTAAGACCTATTTCTTTGCCTGTAGTTTCGGAAATATTGACGTTATAAAGACCGTTGCTGAGGTTTAAGAATTCGCTGATAGCGTCATTTGCATAGTCCATATCAGTTATTTCTTCCTCTGCAAAACGGCTTGCAAATACTGCGGCCGCCTTGTTGTCGGCTGTTATAGCCGATACTGCGTTGAAATCGCCGCAAAGCTCCTGTATGACCGCCGTATCGTTGCTGTCTGTAACGGCTGACTGTAAGGGGGTAAAATCATCGCCTACAAAACGGATAAGATTCTTGAACAGAACATTTACATATTCAGAGCAATAATCCTTGTATTCGCCCTCGATAGCGAAGAAAGAAGAAATAACGTTTTCTGTCTTTTCGTTATCTTCATTGCTGAAGTCCTTGTCGGTAAGTCCGTTTTCTTTTTTATAGTCGTTGAGAACGGTTTCGAATTCCTCGTTTGTAAGACAGCCCATATCAACGAGCGCCTGTCCGAGTAAAAGGCAGCCGGTCTTCTGGCTTGAAAGAAGCTCTTCGACCTGTGCTTCGGTAAGATAGCCCATATCAACGGCAATATCGCCTATTCTCTTGTCTACAGTTGCCTGCTTCCTATGTACTGCGTCAACCTGCTTTGCCGTCATATAGCCTGCGTTGATGGCAAGCACGCCCAGCTTTACTCTTGTTGTGTCCTTCTTTTCGAGAGCAACACGGAGATTTGCGGGTGAAACGATTTTCTTGTTTAACAGATAGCTGCCGAAAAACTGTGTGAACATCGCTTAAGCCTCCTTCTTGAAATAGTTGTCGAGGAGCTTGTAAAGCTGTTCTTCGTCAACGGGTTTCTGTAAAAAGTCGTTAGCGCCAAGCTTGATAGCCTCGGAGAGATTGCCTACGGTGCCGACCGATGTAGCCATAATAACAACGGCGTCGGGCGAATTTGTCTTGATCAGCTTGAGTGCCTCAACTCCCGAAAGCTCAGGCATTACGATGTCCATAAAAGTAACATCGGGTACGATGTCTGCAAACTTTTCAACTGCCTGCGCACCGTCGCTTGCCTCGAAAATCTGAGTGAAGCCGTATGCGGTAAGAAGTTTTTTCATCTTGTTTCTGACCATCATTGAGTCATCGCATACAAGAACCTTTGCTTTTGAAATATTTTTTTCCATATTTCTTTTCCTTCCTGACCTCTGAATTTATATCATAATAATATTTACCCGTTTTAAACGCCGAACACGAACAGATAGCTCAGCGCAAACCATTCCCGTACCCAGTAAACAGGAACAAGATACCACGGCGTAGCGGCGCTGACGCATTTAACGTCATAGCCAAGGCTTTCGGCTTGCAATCTCGCCCGCCACTGATGAAAGCCGTCGGTCACGATAGCTATTCTTAGCGGCTTCTCACTGTCTTCAAGAATCTGTTTTGAAAACAGCAGGTTTTCGTAGGTGCTTGAAGACTTGTCCTCTTTTGTGATACGGCTTTCCGATATGCCGTCATTAACGAGTGCTTCATACATAGCCTCGGCCTCGCTGATATGCTCGTTATCGCCCTTACCGCCCGAAACGATGCAGTCGGCTTTAGTATCCGCCGACAGATAGCTGCAGGCTGCGTCAAGGCGGCGCCTGAGCATAAGGCTCGGGCCGTCACGTCTTACCTGACAGCCAAGCACTATTACCGTGCGTGAGCCGTCCTTTTCGGGTGCGTCGTTCATATTTGCAATCATAAAAGCCGAGAGCGTTATCGCATATACCGCAAGTACACCGTATATGATAAGCACGGCACGGAAGATATATCTCACCGCTTTTTTTGCGTTGCTGAACAGCTTCGGGGTGAATATGCCGAGAAGCACCGTTACACCGCCTATTACAAACCCGAAATAAGAGCCTGTGTTAAGCGTTCCGCTGAAAAGCGGTATTATGAACATTGTCAGCACTATCGCACCTGTGACAATGAGCGTATATGACAGTATCCTTACCGGTTTTGATGAGCAGTCCGATATTCTGACCATATCGCTTCTTACTTTGACAGGAGCTTCTTTACTCTCTGCATAGCTTCAACCGTGTTTTCGTGAGTGCCGAATGCAGTAAGTCTGAACCAGCCGTCGCCGTTCTTGCCGAAGCCTGCACCGGGAGTGCCGACAACCTCGGCTTCGTTCAGGAGCTTGTCGAAGAATGTCCAGCTGTCCATTCCGTCGGGGCATTTGAACCAGATGTACGGGCTGTTCTTGCCGCCTGTATACTTGATTCCAAGCTCGTCAAACGTTTCGCTCATAACCTTTGCGTTCTGCATATAGTAAGCTATTGTAGCTCTCGTCTGCTTGTAGCCTTCCTCTGTGAATACAGCCTCTGCGGCACGCTGAACGGGATAGGAAACACCGTTGAACTTGCTTCCCTGTCTTCTGCACCATAACTGCATAAAGCTGATTTCTTCACCGGTGGGAGTTTCAAGCATAAGTTCTTCGGGGATAACGGTATAACCGCATCTTGTACCGGTAAAGCCTGCTGTCTTGGAAAGCGAGCATATCTCTATAGCGCACTTTCTTGCTCCTTCTATCTGGAAGATCGAGCGGGGAAGTGTTTCGTCTGAGATAAACGCTTCATAAGCCGCATCAAAGATAATTACGGATTTATTCTTTATAGCATAGTCTACCCATACCTTGAGCTGTTCTTTTGTATAAACAGAGCCTGTGGGGTTGTTGGGTGAGCAAAGATAGATAAGACCGGGTTTCATGGATTCATCGGGCATAGCGGCAAATCCGTTGTCTTCCGTAGAGTTTACATAGTGAACTGTTCTTCCGCCCATTACGTTTGAGTCAACATATACAGGATATGCGGGGTCTGTTACGACAACGTCCTCGTTTTCGCTGAAGATGTCGCCGATGTTGCCGCAGTCGCTCTTTGCACCGTCGCTTATCAGCACCTCTTCGGGAGAAACGGTTACGCCGAAGCTCTTGTAGTAGCCTGCAACCGCTTCACGAAGGAAGTCGTAGCCCTTACCGCTGTCCTCGTAACCTCTGAATGTTTCCTTTACGCCCATTTCGTCAGCGGCCTTCTTCATAGCCGCAACTACAACGGGAGCCAAAGGCTGTGTAACGTCGCCTATACCCATCTTTATAATTTTATTATCGGGGTGAGCGGCAATGTACTCTCTTACTCTCTTGCCTATTTCGATAAAAAGATAGCTTTTCTTGAGATTTAAAAAGCCCGGATTCATCTTTGCCATTTGCGTTAAGTTTCCTTTCTTTCTGTAATCGGCGTGTCTTTATATCGACACAGATATACACAATATCATTATATCCGCTGTAACCTCAAAAGTCAAGAAATAACGGCACTTAAAACTATCCAAATAATAAGAGCGTTTTACGGTAATTTTACTCAAAATTCAGAAAATGCGGGCAGAACTACACTTATTTAATATAATTTCTGCGATACGTCTTGAAATTTCTGCGTAAATAGTGTATAATTTTGAATGTGTAACGTTCCAGAAAAGTTAATATTACGTTAATCGGAACGTGGCACAATTACAGTCAGAATCGGCATATAGCCGTATAAATTCCCGGAAGGAAAAGAACAGATGTTGCATATAGGACTTGACGTAGGTTCAACTACCGTTAAAATTGCGGTGCTGGACGATGAAAATAATGCCGTATACAAGAATTATCAGAGGCATTATTCGGATATAAAAAAGACAATTGCAGAGGTTCTCGGCGGATGCCTTGAAACCATAGACGAGAAGAATGTGACTGTTGCGGTAACAGGCTCGGGCGGTATCTCGGTATCGCACTGGCTCGGGATACCATTTGTACAGGAGGTTTCCGCAGGAACAACGGCAATACAGACATTTATTCCTCAGACAGACGTAGCTATAGAGCTTGGCGGCGAGGACGCAAAGATTACATATCTTACAGGCGGCATCGAACAGCGTATGAACGGCTCGTGCGCAGGCGGTACAGGTGCGTTCATCGACCAGATGGCTTCGCTTCTGAATACCGATATAACAGGCATAAACGAGCTTGCAAAGGACTACACGACTATATACCCCATTGCGTCACGTTGCGGTGTTTTTGCAAAGTCGGATATACAGCCGCTGCTTAATGACGGCGCTAAAAAGAGCGATGTTGCCGCATCAATATTCCAGTCGGTCGTAAACCAGACGATAAGCGGACTTGCCTGCGGCAAGCCGATAAGAGGACACGTTGCGTTCCTCGGCGGACCGCTTCACTATCTTTCGGAGCTCAGAAAGCGTTTCATCGAAACGTTACAGCTTGACGATGAACATATAGTTTTCCCGCCCGACGCAAATCTGTTTGTCGCTATGGGCGCATCTCTTGCGGAAAACCGTGAGGAGCTTTCTGTGGACAAGCTGAGAGACGATCTTAAGGCGCTTGCTAATGTCGAGGTACACGAGGTAGAAAGACTTGCACCACTGTTCAAAGACGAGCAGGAACTTAAAGAATTCTGCGACAGACACGCAAAGGCGGTTATCCCTGTAAAAGAACTGTCTGAAGCCGAAGGTCCCTGCTATCTTGGTATAGATGCAGGCTCTACCACAACAAAAGCTACTCTTATAAATAAAGACGGCGATATTCTCTATTCTCACTACGGAAACAATATGGGCGATCCGCTCAAATCCGTGATTGAGATAGTAAAAGACGTATATTCGAAAATGCCCGAAAAGGCATATATAGCAAAGTCGACCGCTACAGGCTACGGCGAGCATCTTATAAAGGCGGCGCTCGGCGTTGATTTCGGCGAGATCGAAACAATGGCGCACTACAAGGCCGCAGAGAAGATTCTGCCCGGCGTTGAGTTTATCCTCGACATAGGCGGTCAGGATATGAAGTGTATGCGTGTAAAGGACGGAGAAATAGAGAGCATACTTCTTAATGAGGCCTGCTCGTCCGGTTGCGGCTCGTTCATCCAGAACTTTGCAAATGCGCTCGGTATGCAGCCCGAAGAATTTGCCCAGATAGGCCTTTCAGCAAAAAGCCCAGTTGACCTCGGTTCACGCTGTACAGTATTTATGAACAGCCGTGTAAAGCAGGCTCAGAAGGAGGGTGCAAGCGTTGCGGATATATCCGCAGGACTTTCCTATTCTGTAGTTAAGAACGCTCTGTTCAAGGTTATCAAGATCCGTGACCCGAAGCAGATGGGCGAAAAGATAATAGTACAGGGCGGTACGTTTCTTAATAACTCGGTACTTCGTGCCTTCGAGCTTACCTGCGGACGTGAGGTAGTACGTCCGGATAAGGCAGGTCTTATGGGCGCATACGGAAGTGCGCTTGTCGCTCTGTCCCGTGACGACGGCAAGGGCAGTACGTTAGCTCCGCTTGAAAAGCTTGAAAACTTCACTATTCAGAAAACAACCGCACGCTGCGGCAGATGTTCAAATAACTGCCTGCTTACTATCAGTAAGTTTGCAGACGGAACAAGATACATAACGAACAACCGCTGTGAGCGTGGCGCAGGTCTCGGAAGCAAGAGCAAGGAGCTTTTACCCAACCTGTTCGATTATAAATACAAGAGATTGTTCGACTATGAGCCGCTCGACCCCGAAACAGCGCCGAGAGGTGTAGTCGGAATTCCCCGTGTGCTCGGACTTTACGAGAACTATCCGTTCTGGTTTACACTGTTCACAAAGCTCGGCTACAGCGTAAAGCTGTCACCTAAATCAAGCCGTGAGATATACGACAGAGGTATCGAAACGATGCCCTCGGAGTCGGTATGTTATCCCGCAAAGCTGTCACACGGACATATAATGTCGCTTCTTGACGAGGGCGTGAAGTTTATATTCTACCCTGCGCTTCCTTATGAAATGGATAACGGTGGCGGAGGAGATAACCATTATAACTGCCCCGTTGTCGCAACATACAGCGAGGTCATAAAAAACTCCGTACCCGAGCTTCGTGCAGATGATATAACGTTTATGAACCCGTTTTTGCCTATATATGACGAGGACAGAATGCTTGAACGTCTTATCGAGGAGTTTATGCCGCTCGGTATAGGCGGTGCGGAAATAGGCGTTGCGCTCAAAGCCGCCTATGAGGAGGACAGACGCTTCAAGGATGATATACGCTCAAAGGGCGAAGAAGTGCTTAAGATGCTCAAGGAAAAGGGCAAGAAGGGCATCGTTCTTGCAGGCAGACCTTATCACGTTGACCCCGAAATAAATCACGGTATCCCCGAAATGATAAACGGCTACGGCTTTGCTGTGCTTACAGAAGACAGCGTTGCACATTTAGGCACGGTAGTACGTCCCATCCGTGTAGTAGACCAGTGGATGTACCACACAAGACTTTATGCGGCGGCTACGCTTGTAGGTCAGACTCCGGAGCTTGAGCTTGTACAGCTCAACTCATTCGGCTGCGGACTTGACGCTATCACAACAGACGAGGTACAGGAGATACTGCAGGGCTACGGCAGAATGTACACCGTACTGAAGATAGACGAGGTAAATAATCTCGGTGCGGCAAGAATAAGACTGCGCTCACTTATCTCGGTAATGGAGGAGCGTGAAAGAAACGGCATAAAGCCCGTACCGAAGTACAAGGGTTATATCCGTCAGCCTCTGTTCACGAAGGAAATGAAGAAGGACTATACGATTATAGCTCCTCAGATGTCGCCGTATCATTTCGAACTGCTTGAACAGGCATTCCGCTACTCAGGATATAATGTTGAGATACAGAAGAACTATTCAAAGGAAGTAGTGGACGAGGGATTAAAGTACGTCAACAACGATGCCTGCTACCCTGCCATTATCACTATAGGTCAGCTTCTCTATGCGCTCAATCACGGCAAGTATGACAAGGACAAGGTAGCGGTGCTTATCACCCAGACGGGCGGTGCCTGTCGTGCCACAAACTATGTCGGTATGCTCAAAAAGGCACTGAAGGACGCAGGACTTGACAATGTTCCGCTGATTTCGCTGAACGTTGTCGGAATGGAGAAGAATCCCGGATTCACGCTGACGCTTCCGCTGATATACCGTGCTTTCATATCGGTAATTTACGGAGATCTGCTCAGCCGTTGCGTATACCGTGTACGTCCTTATGAGGCTGAAAAGGGCGCAACGAACAAGATGTACGAGAAGTGGAACGAAAAGCTCAAAGGCGAGATAAAGAGCTTGTCGCTTGCACGTTTCAACAAGAATGTAAAGGCTATCGTTGCCGACTTTTATTCTATCCCTACGCTTGATATTGAAAAGCCCCGTGTCGGAATTGTCGGTGAGATACTTGTAAAATACCACCCTGCCGCAAACAACAACGTTGTAGAGCTTGTCGAGGCTGAGGGCGCAGAGGCTGTAGTACCCGACCTTATGGGATTCATCTACTTTATCTGCGACCATGCAAATTCACGCCACGAGCTGCTTACCGTTTCCGGTGCAAGATATAAGCTGAGCAATATGGCGATAAAGCTGATCGAATTTATGCAGAAGTCATATAAGGGAGCAATAGAAGGCACTAAGTTCGGCTCGTTTATGAAGATAAGCGATATGAGAAAGCTTGTCAAGGGCGTTGTATCGACAGGTAACATAGCAGGCGAGGGCTGGTTCCTGTCTGCTGAGATGATAGAACTTATCCACAGCGGAGTAAACAATATAATCTGTATGCAGCCGTTTGCCTGCCTGCCGAACCACGTTACAGGCAAGGGCATAATCGGAGAACTGCGCAGACAGAACCCCGAATCCAACATCATAGCCGTTGACTATGACCCCGGCGCATCGGAGGTAAATCAGGTCAACCGTATCAAGCTGATGCTGACGCAGGCATTCAGACAGATGCGTGAGAAGAAGCTCCCGACAGAAGAAAACATTGTCGCACCGGAAGCAAAGGTAAAAATCAACGATAAATATTCAGCACTCGATGTTTAAGTGCAGTTAATAACCTTGTGTTATTCTGTGAATGTAACATAAACCCGACAAAAGAAAGGCAAATATTATGGCAGAAATGAAATTCAGCACAAGCTCATCGGACACTAAGGAATTCAACGGGAAGAAAGCAGGAAAGATAGCTGTTATCGCTGTTATTGCGGTAGCACTGATTATCGTTTTGTTCAACTGCTTCTCGATAGTAAACGAAGGCTTTATCGGCGTAAAGTACACATTCGGAAAGATAACGCAGGACAATCTTGCACCCGGTCTTAACTTCTGCATACCCTTTATAGAGGAGATAAGACAGGTCGATACAAGAGAGCAGATCTATTCGGTAACGGACGACGCTTATACAAGCGACACGCAGACGGTAGAGTCGTTACAGCTTAAGCTGAACTACAGATATGACAGCGCAAAGCTCTCCGATATAATAAGAAATGTCGGAATTGACAATGTAGAGTCAAAACTGCTTGTTCAGAACGTAGCGAAAATATCAAAGAACGAAATAGGTAAAGTAAAGGCGGAGGAGCTTGTACAGTCAAGAGCCGACGTTCAGCAGACTATACAGCAGGAGCTTACAAATACGCTTGCTCCCAGCGGAATAATCGTTGTTTCATTTGCAATAGAGAACCTTGCGTTTGACGAAGCGTTTGAAACGTCTATACAGGCTAAGGTTATAGCCGCACAGGACGCTCTCAAGATGGAGAACAAGACAAAGGAAAAAGAGGAAGAAGCAAAGCAGGTCGTTATCGCCGCACAGGCAAAGGCTGACAGTACAAAGCTTGAAGCGGACGCACAGGCTTACGCTATCCAGGCTGTACAAAAACAGCTTGAAACAAGTCCCAACTACATTGATTATATGAAGATAAACAACTGGAACGGTCAGTTACCTCAGATAATCGGTGACGGTGTAAACCCTTTTGTAAATCTTGACAGCAGTGCAAACAGCACAGAAAGCAAGAGTGACAAGAGCGACAGTACATCAAAGAGCAACTGACGGTCTTGAACGGCGGAATAAGGAATTTTAATATCAGGGGAGGGGAATACCCTCCCCGTTCTTGCCGTTTAAACGGCATAATATCAAGGGGTAATTATGGACTATTTAACACTGAAAAAACAGGTGCTGAACAAGTATTTCAGCCGTACAAACGATATGCAGAAAAAGGCGGTGTTCCGTATAAACGGAGCAGTGCTTATAGTGGCAGGCGCAGGAAGCGGTAAAACCACCGTGCTTTGTAACCGTATCGCAAATATGCTCCTTTTCGGTAATGCGTATAACAGCAATACCGTAAGAGAGCTGTCCGACGATGATGTCGCTTTTGCACAGAGCTTTCTTGCAGGTGAAATCGACAACTTTGATGCGGCTGAGCGTCTTTCGGAGATTTTCGGCGAGGACAGAGTAAAGCCGTGGAACATACTTGCGGTGACCTTTACGAATAAGGCGGCGGCAGAGCTTAAGGAACGTCTTGAAAATATGGGCGCAGATGTTGACGGTATATGGGCGGCAACGTTCCACAGTGCCTGCGTCAGAATACTGCGACAGGATATAGAGAAACTTGGTATGGGCTATAAGTCCAACTTTACGATATACGATACCGACGATCAGCTTAAGGTTATCAAGACGGTAATGAAAGAGCATAATATTTCCGACAAGGCGGTAACTCCGAAGGCGGTGCAGAATTTAATATCACGCTCAAAGGATAAGCTGATAACTCCCGATAAGTTTTCAACAAAGGGAAAGAACGGCAGTGACGATTATCAGCTTTCTACCGCAAAGACTATCTATACCGACTATCAGGCAAGGCTTGAGGCGGCGAATGCGCTTGACTTTGACGATATAATAATGCTGACTGTAAAGCTGTTTGCACATTGTCCCGATGTTCTTTCACACTGGCAGAACAGATTTAAATACATAATGGTTGATGAGTATCAGGATACCAATGCGGCACAGTATAAGCTGGTGTCACTGCTTGCCGAGGGCAGCGGAAACCTGTGCGTTGTAGGTGATGAGGATCAGAGTATCTATCGTTTCAGGGGCGCTACCATTGAGAATATCCTCTCGTTTGAAGAGCAGTTCGGCGCAGAGGTCATAAAGCTGGAGCAGAACTACCGTTCAACCGCTACCATACTTAAAGCGGCAAATGCGGTCATAGCGAACAACACTCAGCATAAGGACAAGAATCTGTGGTCAGACCTCGGTGACGGTGATAAGATAAGAATGGATCGCTTTTCTACCGAGCAGGAAGAGGCGATGTTTATAACAGAGCGTATCCTTGACGGAGTGAAGCAGGGAAAGAAGTACGCCGACCACGTTATACTCTACCGTAACAACGCCCAGTCAAGAACGGTCGAAACCACGCTTGCAAAGAGCGGCATACCTTATAAGATAATCGGCGGTGTGCGTTTCTATGAGCGTAAGGAAATAAAGGATATTATCGCTTATCTTTGCGTGCTTAACAATAATTATGATGAAGTGCGCTTTGGAAGAATCGTAAACGAGCCTGTAAGAGGAATAGGTGCGGCAACGCTTGACGAACTGAACCGTGTCGTATCGGGCATGGGAATATCCTATGTACAGGCAATGTGCGAGAGCGACAGCCTGCCGTCGCTGTCAAGAAAGGCAAAGGTGCTTGTTCCGCTCGGTGAAACGTTCAGCGAGCTTTCACAGCATACCGATGATATTTCGGACGGTAGCCTTATTGACGATATTCTTGACCGCTTCGGCTACAGGGAGGCAATGCAAAGACAGGGACTTGAGGGCGAAGTTCGCCTTGAAAATATAAACGAATTAAAGTCTAATATGATAACCTTCGCAAAGGAAAACGAGGGTGCGGGATTATCGGAATTTTTAGAGCAGGTAGCGCTTGTTTCTGATATGGACAGCTTTGAAGCCGATGACGACAAGGCGGTGCTTATGACAATGCACTCCGCAAAGGGACTTGAATTTGATACCGTGTTTGTTGTAGGCGCAGAGGAAAACATTTTCCCCGGCTACCGTTCCCAGTTTGACCCGATGGAGATAGAGGAAGAAAGAAGACTTGCCTACGTTGCAATAACAAGAGCAAAGCGACATCTTTATTTCACCTGTGCAAAACAGCGTATGCTGTACGGTCAGACTATGAGGAACAAGGTTTCACGCTTTGTGGTGGAGATACCGTCACAGTATATGGCTTATGACGATCATTCGGCTGTAACAGCGTCGGCGGCGGCAAGAAGCGCAGAGCAGATGAAGCCCCGTACAAGCTATTTACAGCAACAGCAGAGATCGTACCGTGCCGGACAGCGTGAAATGGAAAAACGTGTCGAGAACGTAAGCTATGCGCCGGGCGAGCGTGTGCATCACGGGGTATTCGGTGACGGAACTGTGCTTTCGGCAAAGGCAATGGGCGGAGATTGGCTGCTTGAAATAGCGTTTGATGATAAAGGCACCAAGAAGGTTGCCGCAAAGTTTGCCAAGATGACGAAGATATGACGAAGATATAAGGAGTAGTATTTTGTTATAAAAGGGGTCGCAGGGGCAAAGCCCCCGACAGGGATTAGGGGCGGTAGCCCCAATAATACAGCCCCGGCACGGACGCCGGGCGTGTATGCCCAAAGGCTCTGCACGATGCAGAGCCAACCAAGCATACACAGTCCTTCACCGTGGGGAAGGGGTTTGGGGTTAGGGTTAGAGAAGTTTCTACACCAAAAACGACTTTTTCTATACCTGAATAAAGGAGTAACTATGGAGATAAAGGCTGTAATATTTGATATGGATGGGCTTATGCTCGATACCGAAAAACTGCTCGTCAAGTACTGGTGCGAGGCGGCAAATAAACTCGGATTTCCTATGGAACGCAGACACGCACTTGCGCTGAGATCATTTTCAAGAAAGTTTGCAATACCGCAGCTCAAGGAGTGGTTTGGAGAAGATTGCGACTATATGGCTATACACGATCTGCGTGTAAAGCTGATGAAGGAATACACGGACGTACACGGCATAGAGAAAAAGCAGGGGCTTGACACACTGCTTGACTATCTTACGTCACACGGCTACAGAACGGCGGTCGCTACCGCTACAAATATCGAACGTGCGGAGGAGTATCTTAAAAAGATAGGCGTTTATGACAAGTTCGAAACTATAATCTGCGGTAATATGCTCGAAAACGGCAAGCCCTGTCCCGACATCTATCTTTATGCCTGCGAAAAGCTGGGGCTTGAGCCGTCACAGTGCATGGCGCTTGAGGACAGCCCCAACGGCGTAAAATCCGCAAGCAGTGCAGGCTGTGTCACTGTAATGGTACCCGACCTTACTCAGCCTGAGGAGGAACAGCTTAAAGCTGTGTATGCGGTCGCACCGTCACTCGATAAGGTGATAGATGTACTTGAAAATATGAAGTAAATATAAAAGGCTGTCGGCACGCATAAGCCGACAGCCTTTTATATTTACACACCGCCGTGCGTACCCTCTTTCCCGTAAGTCTTTTTCTTGTTCTTGGTATACGGTATCCCGTCACTGTCCGGTACGGCATAGGGATAAACATTACGGTATTCATCGGCCGCCGTTTTGCTCGTCGGGTCGGAAGGAATAAGCCCCGTGCAGTCCGATGAGGAACAGCATCCGCAGAAATTATCAAGAATTATTTCTTCCGTTTCACTGCGTTCCTCAGGCGTTTCGGGGACAGGCTTTTTCATAAGCCTGTTTTGCTTTTTTAAATCGTTATTATCCATTGTTGTTCCTTTCATAATGTAAAATCGGTTGCCGTTTTAAAACGGCACAGTGTTTCGTGAGTTGTGTGAGTTTCGTGAATAGTATGCGTAAAAATCCGCATCATTATTACGACAGAAGTTATCGCAAATTCTAAAAAATGTAAATGCACAAATTCGTACACAGAAATTAATAATAATTTGTGCAAATTTTATTAAAAAATCTCTTGACAAAGTGCTGAAAGTGTGTTATATTGTGTTTAGCACTCAGAGAGGTAGAGTGCTAACAGATAAAAATTATGAGTGCTAACCGGCCGGAAACAGCGGAGTGCCGCTGAAAGAAGGGAAAAGGAATATGGAAAACCGTACACTCAGAATCCTTGAAGCGATAGTTGACGAATATATACGCACCGGCGAGGCGGTCGGCTCAAAGCTGATAGCCGAAAAGCTGGATAATGCAGTTTCAAGTGCAACTATAAGAAATGAGATGGCGGCTCTTGAACAGCAGGGCTATCTTGAGCATACGCACACAAGCTCGGGACGACTTCCGACATATCAGGGACTGAGGCTTTATATAGAAAAGGTAATGTCGCCCGCACAGTTACCCGATGAAGAAAAAGAGGAGATAGACCGTATATTTGATAATATCGGCGGAGCGACCGATGACGAGATAATCGACAATGCGTCAAGGGCTCTTGCGGATATTACGAAATGTGCGATAGTTTCTACCAACACCGTAAACAAGTTTTCGGTAATAACAAAGGTAGACGTTATCCCCACAGGCAAAAGAATGTATGTTCTTCTTCTGATAACCTCCGAGGGCAATATCAGAAACAGGGTATGCAGGCTGAGTTTTGATCTTACAAACGAGCAGATGGATTTCTTCACGCAGTTTGTAAACGAGAACCTCAAAGGCGTAAACCTTGATGAGCTGTCCGATGAATATATAGATAAACTGACGCAGGCAATGGGCGGATATATGATGACGTTATCGCCGCTTCTCAAAGCGGTAGTCGATATATCGGCTGAAATGCAGCAGCAGGTAGAGTTCAGCGGAGAAAAGAATCTGCTGACCTGTTCTGATTTCTCGAACACTCAGATAGCAACGATACTTGACGGCAAGAACGAGCTTTGCAGCTGGCTTGACGATACGTTCTCTGGCATACAGATAAAGTTCGGAGCCGAAAGCGATACATTCGCCGTTACCAATTCCAGTCTGATAGCGGCAAGCTTCAATAAGGACGGACGAAAGGCAGGTTCTTTCGGAGTTATAGGTCCTGTAAGACTGGATTACAAAAAGTTAATCCCGTATATTGAATATTTCTCGTCAAAGGTCACCGATGCACTGTCGGCAGGCAATGACGAAGAAGAAAAGAACGAAGAAAAGGAGGCGGATTCAGTTTGAGTAAGAAGGAAAAGGAAACCAAGGAAGAAACTCAGCAGACCGCAGACACAGCCACCGAAAAGGTAGCTGAAACAACCGGAGAGGTGACAGAAGAAAAGGCTGAAGCAAAAGCCGAAGAAATCAAGGTAGATCCCAAGGATCTCGAAATTGCCGACCTTAAGGATAAGCTGCTCAGGACTATGGCGGAATTCGACAACTACAGAAAGCGTACCGCCAAGGAAAGAATGGAGCTTTCCCCCGAGATTACGGCAAGAAACCTAACGGAGTTTTTACCCGTTATGGACAATCTCGACAGAGCGCTTGCGGCGGAGTGTAAAGACCCCGACTACAAGAAGGGCGTTGAGATGATACACGAGAGCTTTGTTACGGCTCTTCAGAACTTAGGCGTTGAGGTGATCGAATCGGACGGCGCACAGTTCAATCCTTCGTATCATCAGGCTGTACAGCAGGTTGAGGATGACAGCAAGGAAGAAGGCACTATAGCCGCCACATTCCAGAAAGGCTATAAAATAGGAGAAAAGGTTCTCCGTTTTGCGATGGTAGCAGTCGTAAAGTAAAAAGCAATCAAATGGGCTTAAGCCCGAAGAATAAACGGTTCTGTAAGAACCTTACGGTAAGGAGATAATTATCATGGGAAAAATAATAGGTATTGACTTAGGTACAACAAATTCATGTGTAGCAGTTATCGAAGGCGGCGAGCCTACTGTTATCACAAACAGCGAGGGTTCAAGAACAACTCCTTCAGTTGTTGCTTTCACTAAGGACGGCGAGCGTCTTGTAGGTCAGCTCGCAAAGAACCAGGCAGTTACAAACCCCGACAGAACGGTCATTTCGATCAAGCGTCACATGGGCAGTGACTACAAGGTAGACATTGACGGCAAGAAGTACACACCTCAGGAGATTTCAGCTATGATTCTTCAGAAGCTGAAGACAGAGGCTGAGGGCTACCTCGGTGAAAAGGTAACAGATGCTGTTATCACCGTTCCCGCATACTTCACAGATTCACAGCGTCAGGCAACAAAGGACGCAGGTCAGATAGCAGGCCTTAACGTTCAGCGTATCATCAACGAGCCTACAGCCGCAGCTTTAGCTTACGGCATTGATAAGGAAAACGAGCAGAAGATAGTCGTATACGACCTCGGCGGCGGTACATTCGATGTATCCGTTATCGAAATAGGCGACGGCGTACAGGAGGTTCTTGCCACAGCAGGTAACAACCACTTAGGCGGCGATGACTTCGACCAGCGTCTTATCGACTACTTTGTAGCAGAATTCAAGAAGAGCGACGGTATCGACCTCAAGAACGATAAGTTCGCTATGCAGAGATTAAAGGACGAAGCAGAAAAGGCAAAGATCGCACTTTCAAACGCTCCTTCGGTAAACGTAAATATTCCTTATATCACAGCAGACGCTACAGGCCCCAAGCACCTGAACGTTCAGCTTACAAGAGCAAAGTTCAACGAGCTGACAGCCGACCTTGTTGAAGCAACAATGGGTCCCTTCAAGCAGGCAATCAGCGATTCCGGTCTTTCAATGAACGAGATCGACAAGGTACTGTTAGTCGGCGGTTCTACAAGAATCCCCGCTGTACAGGAAGCCGTAAAGAAATATACAGGCAAGGATCCCTTCAAGGGAATCAACCCCGATGAGTGCGTTGCTATGGGTGCGGCTCTGCAGGGCGGCGTTCTCAACAAGGAAGTAACAGGTCTGTTACTGCTCGATGTAACTCCTCTGTCACTCGGTATCGAAACAGCAGGCGGTGTCTGCACAAGAATGATTGAGAGAAACAAGACCATTCCTACAAAGCACAGCCAGATATTCTCGACTTATTCGGATAACCAGCCCTCAGTTGATATAAACATCTTACAGGGTGAACGTGAATTTGCCAAGGATAACAAGTCTATCGGTACATTCAGACTTGACGGTATCGCTCCCGCTCCCCGTGGTATCCCCCAGATCGAAGTAACCTTCGATATAGATGCCAACGGTATCGTAAACGTATCCGCTAAGGATCTCGGCACAGGTAAGGAACAGCACATCAGCATCACCGCTTCAACAAATATGAGCAAGGACGATATTGATAAGGCTGTTAAGGAAGCTGAAGCATTCGCCGCTGAGGATAAGAAGAAGAAGGAAGAGGTTGAGGCTCGTAACGCCGCAGATCAGATGGTTTACCAGACTGAAAAGTCGATGAACGAATTCGGCGACAAGGTTACACAGGCTGATAAGGATTCCGTAAATCCCAAGCTCGACGCTCTTAAGGAAGCTCTCAAGGGTACAGACGTTGAAGCTATCAAGAAGGCTCAGGAAGAGCTTCAGACAGCATTCTACGCAGTAGCCGAGAGAATCTACAAGGAACAGGGCGCTGCAGCACAGCAGGCTGAGGCTGCTCAGACAGATGTTCAGGGCGAAGGCACAAATGCCGCAGGCGGTTCGGATGATAATGTGGTTGACGCTGATTACACAGATGCCAACTAATCAATAACATTGCGTATGAGCCGGGAACTCTCGGCTCATATTGCTGATTTTGCAATACTTTATAAAACGGCAGATAATTCTGTCGGGAAGGTTAGACCATTATGGCAGAAAAAAGAGATTATTACGAAGTGCTCGGTTTGCAGAAAGGTGCGACCGACGATGAAATTAAAAAAGCCTACCGTAAGCTCGCCAAGCAGTATCACCCCGACCTTAACCCCGATAATCCTGAGGCTGAAGCCAAGTTCAAGGAGATAAACGAGGCAAACGACGTTCTCTCCGACCCGCAGAAACGTGCAAAGTATGACCAGTTCGGCCACGCAGGTGTAGATCCGTCATACGGCGGCGGTGCAGGCGGATTCGGCGGCGGATTCGGCGGATTTTCCGGCGGATTCTCGTCAGCGGACGGCATAGACCTCGGCGATATTTTCGACTCTATATTCGGCGGTGGCGGCGGACAGCGCTCCAACCCCAATGCTCCAAGACAAGGCTCGGATATAGCCATAAGCCTTGACATCAGCTTTATGGAAGCGTGCAAGGGCCTGTCGCACGAGGTTGAGATAAACCGTGCCGAAACCTGTGACAGCTGTCACGGCTCCGGTGCAAAGGCAGGCACAACTCCCAAGACCTGCCCCGATTGTCACGGAAGCGGTCAGGTAAGAGTACAGCAGAGAAGTATGTTCGGTATGATGTCCTCCACACGTCCGTGTTCACGTTGCGGCGGTAAGGGTAAGATTATAGAAACCCCCTGTCCCACCTGTAACGGTCAGGGCAGAGTACAGCGCCGTAAGAAAGTCGTTATCAATGTACCCGCAGGTATAGATAACGGTCAGACGCTCTGCGTAAGAGGCGAGGGTAACTGCGGTACAAACGGCGGCCCCAAGGGCGACCTTAATGTACGCATTACGGTACGCAAAGACCCGATATTCGAACGTAAGGGTTTCGATGTATGGTGCGAGATACCGATAACATATTCACAGGCGGTTCTCGGTGACGAACTTACAGTGCCTACAATAGACGGCAACGTTAAGTACAGCATACCCGAGGGTACACAGCCGGGTACTGTTTTCAGGCTGAGAGGCAAGGGTATAAAGAAGCTCCAGCGTGAAGGCAGGGGCGACCAGATGGTAAGGGTAGTTATCGAAGTACCCAAGAAGCTGAACAAGAAGCAGAAGGACGCATTGCTGAGTTTTGAAAAGGAGCTTACTCCGTCAAACTACGAAAAGCGTACCAGCTTCTTTGATAAGATAAAGAAGTTCGGCGACGATCTTAAAAAGAATTTCCAGTAATTAATATAAGCTGTCATGCGGTAAGACGTGTGACAGCTTTTCTTTTGCTTGTTGACATCAAGGAACAATAGTGATATAATCACGTTAGTTAATACTAACTTAATTGTGAGGATATATCTATGAACAAGAAAAAGAAAATGATAATCTGCTTTGTGCTTGGAATGGTAGGCTGTCTGTGCTTCGGCGGCGGTGACTGGCTGATGATATACGGCAATACGGCGCATACAGGCGAGATTTACTGGCTTACACAGGGCGTAATCGGAATATCTCCGGCAAGAAACGCAATTGCTATGGCGCTTGCTTTTCCGGGTATAATCTGTTACGGAACAGGACTTTTCGCAATGGCAGGATTTATAAAGGATAGCAGAGATAGAAAGATATACCGGGTGCTGAACATATTCGGACTTACACCGTGGCTATGCCTGCATATTTTTTACATATTATTACTTGCAATCTATGCCTATATGGGAAGCAATGGCTATCAGGGGGCAGATGAGATATGCCACGCTGTGTACTCCTCGCTGTCTTGGATAGTACCGCTTTCCGAAGCGTTTATGCTGCCGCCATTTATCTATTATATGTATCTGCAACTCAGGGGAAAGACCTGTTTTTCAAGGCTCGGCGGATTTTTAGGTGCAAATGTATTGGTGAATTACGGTGTGCTGTACGTTGTTTCGCTTATTATGCCTGATATACCCGCAAGGCTCGGTTTCAAAAACGGATTAATGAGTGAAAGTATGATAATACTCTTTGCAGTGCTTATTATCTGCACGGTTAAAAATATACACGGTGTAGCGGACGAGGAAAAATTCACACTGATTCCGTAAATTAAAATTTTGTTTGCTTGTCATTTTCTTCCGGACACGGACATATAATTCTTCAGATGAAAAAGCGAGGAGGATTTATTATGTTCGTTATGACTATGACCAAGCGTAAACTTATCCGTGCGGTCATGTTTGTGTTAGTGCTGATTACCGGCATCGCTATAGGTGTATTCGCCATACTCTCGTCTATAGACACCGGTGCGGAAAATGTAAAGCTGCCGATATATAATGTAAAACGCATCGACAACAAAATAAGCATTACGTTTGACTGTGCGTGGGGAAACAGCAACACCGACAAGCTGATCTCGATACTTGCCGAAGCCGATGCGAAGGCTACATTCTTTGTTACGGGCGAATTTGCGGATAAGTATGCAGACGATATAAAGAAGCTCAGCGATGCAGGCCACGAGATAGCAAACCATAGCGACAAGCATCCGCATATCAAGGGTATGAACGTAAACGATCTCATAGCCGATACGAAGGAATGCTCACGCAAGATAAAGATGATAACGGGCAATGCTCCCACGCTTTACCGTGCGCCCTACGGAGAATATGACGACAAGGCGGTAACCACGCTTTTCGGAATGGGAATGAGCGTCATTCAGTGGAACAAGGACAGCATAGACTGGGATAAGCCGACCCCCGAAACAATAATCGAGCGTACAACAAAGAATATTTCGGGTGGCTCGATACTGCTTTTCCATAACGACCTTGAAAACACGACTCAGGCACTGCCGACCGTGCTTAAAAGTCTAAAGGAACAGGGCTTTGAACTTTGCACCGTGAGCGAGCTTTTGCTTGAGGGAGATTATACTATTGACTCAAACGGAACCATGATGCCGAAAAGCAAGACAACGGTAAATCCGATAATTTACACCGATAATCATGATGCGAATCTGGCTTTTGAAGTGCTTGCCGAAAAGCTGAGCATAAGCGATATAAACGCTTTGCAGAGCAAGGACGTTTCGATGGATGCCGCCCGTAAATTAGCGTCATATCTTACGCAAGAGCAGATAACGGCACTGAAGGCACTGCCCGAAGAAAGCCTTTACAACGGCTTTATAAAGCTGAAAGAGGCTGTATATGCCCGTGAAAACGCCGTTCCGGGAAGCTCGACCGAGCCGATAATCAAAGACTGAAAAATAATATTTCACCGCACGGTAAAAACGCTGTGCGGTATTATTTTTGCGCCACAGTTGACCGACAGTTAAAAATCGTGTAATATAATATAAGAAAATTATATCGGAGGAATTTTAATATGAAAGCCTTACTGATAGTGAATCCCGTTTCGGGAAAAAGAAGAATAACAGGTGAGCTTGTAGAGATAATCAGCCGTCTTGAAAAGGGCGGATATGTAACTACCGTACACGTTACCGAAAGACGAGGCGACGCTACCGAAACCGCAAGGATGCACGGCGGCGAATATGACATGATTGTCTGCTGCGGCGGCGACGGAACGCTCAGCGAAACGGCAAACGGTATGATAAAAGGCGGTCACAAGACAAAAATCGGGTACATTCCGTCCGGCACAACAAATGATTTTGCATACGGCATAGGACTTTCGTCAGATATTATGACAGCGACTGACGATATTGTAAGTGGTACGCCCAAAGCGTTTGATGCAGGAAGATTCAACGAGCGTGAATTTATGTATATAGCCTCTTTCGGCGCATTTACTCAAAGCTCTTACGGCACACCGCAGAATCTCAAAAACGCATTCGGTCATTTTGCGTACATCTTAAGCGGAATAAAGGAGCTTGCCGAGATAAAGCCGTATCATATGAGCGTATATGATTCGGACGGAATACTGCACGAGGGCGATTACATATTCGGTGCGGCTTGCAATGCAACATCTGTCGGCGGAATAATCAAGCTTGACGAGAATCTTGTAGATCTGAGTGACGGAGTTTTTGAAGTGATGCTTGTACGTTGCCCGAAAACGCCTGTCCAGATAAGCCTTATGGCAAAGGCCCTTCTCAGCGGAAATTACGATAACGAATTTCTCGATTTCTTCCACACGAAACAGCTTGACATCCACAGTGATGAGGCTCTGCCGTGGTCGCTTGACGGAGAAGAGGCAGACGGCGGAAAAGATACTCATATCGAGGTATTGCACGAGTCGGTGAATATTATTCTTCCTAAGAAAAGAGGACAGGCAACGGTATGATAGAGTATATCCACGAGCCTACAGACTTACAGTGCGGTCAGGCTGTGCTTGCTATGGTGCTCGGAAAGACGGTTGAAGAGATAGTTACATTTCTCCAAAATGACCGTGAGACCACCCTTGCCGAGATGAAAAGAACGTTCAGAGAACACGGCGTTCATATATCCGATGAGCGTATAGCGGTACAGAAAAAGGAACAGCTGCCTCCCCTTTGCCTGCTCAGCCTTGAAACACCACGTTGCTGGCACTGGTCGCTGTACGCCTACGGCACATTCTACGATCCCGAACACGGTGTTATGAGTGATTTTCCCCGTGCGAACAGGAAATATTATTGGAAGCTGGAAAAGCAGTCCGTTTTATAGGACACAGCCTCTGTTATAATATAAACATAACGAGGGAGCGAAAAGCTCCGGACAATAATCACATTCTTTCGTTTTGCGGTCATCGGCTACGGTGACTGCAAATCAAAAACTATCAACAGTCCGTTTTATAGGACAGTGAAGATGTTACAATATAAACATAACGAAGGAGCGACAAGCTCCGAAATGTAGTACATAAATCCTTCCTTTTCTGCAACGGCAGTGACGCTGTTACCGCCGTTGCCTCGACAATGAACATTCTTTGCGGAATGTTGAAATAAAACCGATATTTTTCCTCTTTCTCCCTTCTGTGTTTGGCTGTCTTGCCTTTCCCGGTCATTGCAGAATTGCCCGGAGTTTTCGTATCGGTTATTCCGGGCAGATCTGCAATACGAAAATTACTTATCAAGTCCGTTTTATCGGACAGCGAAGATGTTACAATATAATCATAACGAAGGAGCGACAAGCTCCGAAATGTAGTACATAAATCCTTCCTTTTCTGCAACGGCAGTGACGCTGTTACCGCCGTTGCCTCGACAATGAACATTCTTTGCGGAATGTTGAAATAAAACCGATATTTTTCCTCTTTCTCCCTTCTGTGTTTGGCTGTCTTGGCTTTCCAAGTCATTGCAGGATTGCCCGGAATATCGGTATCGGTTATTCCGGGCAGATCTGCAATATAAAACTACGTTCCAAGTCCGTTTTATCGGACAGCGAAGATATTATAAATATTACGAGGAGCAGATGCTCCGATATACATTGTATAACATCCTTTCCAAACGGCGGTCTGCAAAATACAGACTGCCAACCGAAATTTACAGTCCGTTGCGGCGGATATGAACGTTAAAGGCTGATGGCCTGACAACCCATCGTGAAAGGTCTTTATCTGTTCACTGTTTACATAGTTCTGTGCTGTTTTTCCTCATTTTTCGGCACAGATGTTTTCTCCTTTTTAACTTCCCGTATCATATTTTACCGACACGGGAAACGGAAGATACGATGCCTGTTAATTTTTTCGGGCAAGCGTTTTCGATAAACCTCTTTTAGTATTTTGGTTACCATCCATTTTATGTATTTGGCAAACAGGCTTACCCTTATCGGTAAGCCTGCCAGACTGTCGATAAACCTATATAATTTTTGAAAATGGGGTTTGGGGCGTAGCCCCAAGGCGGGTCGCAGGGACGCCAGTCCCCGTATTCACCCCCCTTTCCGGGGGAAAGGGGGCAGGGGGATAGGGATAATAAATCAGAAGTTAATTTCAAAAACAGACTTTTTCTACAATCTGACAGGCTTACCCTTACCGGTAAGCCTGCTTGCTTTTTACACTCGGAACAAGTCTGTCCTTTTTATAGTACACCTGCTATGATATACTCAAGACAATACAAAAAGAAAGCGACACTTTCTTTTGTATTTTCCTTATTTCCTTATTTCCCGGTGACAGCCTGCTGTTTTACAGTGGGCTGTCATTGTTTTCCGAAATATATAAGATGAGCGTTTTGTGATATAACGGCAAAAGTCTTGATTATTACGACAAATTGTGCTATACTAAATTCGATTATAAACTACTTCCGCTCAAAAGCGGTTTCAAGGATGTGTCGTATTGAATAAGGATAAAGAAAAATACAAACGTACCGCTCTTATAGTAGATGCTCTGGTACTTCTTACATGGGAAACCTCCACCTTCGGCATTATATGGCTGAATTACTATAACAGCGAGATGGCTTTCAGCTTCTTTAGAAAAGGAAACTGGCTGTTATTCGGATTGTACTTTGCAATTCTTTATGTTTTCTCAAGAATATACAAGGGACTTAAGATCGGCTCTCATAAGACGACCGATATTATAGTGTCGCAGATTCTTGCTACACTTTGCACAAACTTCATAACCTATATCCAGATATGCCTTATATCACGATCTATGCTTGACCCCCGACCGCTTCTTGTCGGCACGCTGTATCAGGCGGTGGTCATAGCTTTGTGGGCGTTTATAAGCGGAAAGATATTCCGTGCCTTATACCCTGCAAAGAACGTGATAATGATATACGGACTTGAACAGCCTGCCAGAATGCTGGTGGAAAAAATGAGCAGTCGTCGCGATAAGTACAATATCACTCGTATGATGAATGTTTCCGAGGGGCTGGAGGCTATTACTGCGGAGATACCGAATTATGACGGCGTGGTGATATGCGATACTCCGAACGAGATCAGGAACGACATACTCAAATACTGCTTCAAGACATCGATAAGGACTTACCTTGTACCTAAGATAAGCGATATTATCGTAAGAGGCGGCGATAATATGGAATTGTTCGACACTCCGCTTATCATTTCCAAAAATTACGGACTGGGTATTGAACAGCGTTTCTTCAAGCGTTGCTTTGACATTCTCCTGTCCTCGATAGGTATTATTATTGCTTCTCCGTTTATGCTGATAACAGCTATTGCTATAAAGCTGTGCGATCATGGTCCGGTGCTGTATAAGCAGGTGCGTCTTACCAAGGACGGTAAAGAATTCAAACTTTTGAAATTCAGGAGCATGGTTGTAAATGCCGAAAGCGACGGCGTGGCACGGCTTGCAAGCGACGGCGATAAACGAGTGACCCCTGTCGGAAAGTTCATAAGAAAAGTCAGACTCGATGAGCTTCCGCAGTTGTTCAATATCTTCAAGGGCGATATGTCTGTCGTAGGACCCCGTCCCGAGCGACCCGAGATCAGCCGTGAGTATGAAAAGGAAATGCCGGAGTTCGCATTCCGCCTTAAAGTCAAGGCAGGACTTACCGGTAACGCACAGGTTGTCGGCAAGTATAACACTACCCCTTACGATAAGCTGAAGCTCGATCTTATGTATATTGAAAAATATACACTTGCCAAAGATATTCTGCTTATACTTAAAACCGTCAAGATTATCTTTATGCCCGAAGAAAGCACAGAGGGCATAAAGGAAGGATATATAACTCCCCTCCAAAAAGGCGAGGATGCGCAAAGCAAGGAAGGAAATGACAACAATGGAAACATTCAGTAATCTTATCGACCTCGATTCATATTCACCTGATGAGTGGAATATGATAGTTGAACTGGCACAGCAGATTCAGAAGAACCCCGCACTTTACCGTTCAAGATGCAGCGGAAAGATAATGGGTACTCTGTTCTACGAGCCGTCAACAAGAACGCAGATGAGCTTTCAGACTGCAATGCTGAGGCTCGGCGGTACGATAATAGGATTTGATAATCCGTCAACATCCTCTGTTTCCAAAGGCGAAAATATCAAGGATACAACGAAAATAGTCAGCAGCTATGCCGATATTCTTGTAATGAGAAATCCATACGAGGGCAGTGCAAAAGCGGCGGCACTCACAGCCGATTGCCCTGTTATAAATGCAGGCGACGGCGGACATCTGCACCCTACGCAGACGCTTACCGATATGCTGACGCTGAAAAACGAAAAGGGCAGGCTTGACCATTTGAAGATAGGTCTATGCGGCGATTTGCGTTACGGAAGAACGGTACACTCACAGCTTAAGGCGCTGTCACGCTATGAGGGCAACGAGTTCATACTTATATCAACACCCGAGCTTGCTCTGCCGTCATATATCAAGGACGTGCTTAACGCAAGAGGCTGTACTTATAAGGAGATATATTCTCTTGACGAGGCGATAACAGGCGAATCGCTTGATATGCTCTATATGACAAGAATACAGAAGGAGCGTTTTTCAAGCGAGGAAGAATACAACAGGCAGAAGGACGTATTCCGTCTTGATACCGAAAAAATGAAGAAAGCGCCAAAGGATATGATAGTTATGCATCCGCTCCCCAGAGTAGACGAGATAGCAATGGATGTGGATGACGATCCGAGAGCGATGTACTTTACTCAGGCAAAGAACGGAATGTTCGTGCGTATGGCACTTATAATGTCCGTGCTTGAGGGCAGGCTCGGTGCGCCTAAGCTGCTGACAGGTACGATAAAGAACGATGTTGAATGCACAAACCCCAAGTGCATTACAAAGACTGAGCATTATCTCCCCCACAGCTTCAAGGTACAGGGCGATATATGCGAATGTGAATATTGTGACGAGCGTATTCTGCTCGACTAAGCAAGAGGAAATATATGATGGATTTTTCAAGCGTAAAGAGAATTGTTATAAAGGTAGGCACAAGCACGCTTGCCCATAACACAGGCAATCTTAATATAAGACGTGTTTCAAAGCTGATAGAGGTAATGTCGGATCTGAAAAATTCCGGCAAGGACGTGATATTTGTTACATCAGGCGCACAGGGCGTAGGTGCGGCAAAGGCAGGACTTCACTCGAAGCCAAAAGAGATGCCGAAAAAGCAGGCTTGTGCCGCTATAGGTCAGTGCGAGCTTATGCACATTTACGACCGTGAATTCGCAAACTACAATCACACGGTCGCACAGGTGCTCCTTACCCGTGACGTTATCAGCAACAAGACAAGAAAAGAGAACGTTATAAACACGTTCAATACGCTTCTTGATATGGGCATAGTGCCTATAATCAACGCAAACGATACCGTTTCGATACAGGAGCTTGACTTTGACGAGAACGATACGTTATCCGCAATAGTAGCGGCGCTGTGCAGTGCCGACCTGCTGATAATCCTTACCGATGTTGACGGCTTATACGACAAGAACCCTAAGCTTCCCGGCGCAAAGCTGATTCCTGAGGTAAAGCAGATAACAAGCGAGATGATAAGCTCAGCAAAGGACAAGGGCAGTGAGTTTGCAAGCGGCGGTATGATAACAAAGCTCGAGGCGGCTACTATCGCAAAGGAACACGGCATACCGACTGTAATAATCAACGGTCAGCGTCCCGAAATACTTTACGATCTGTTTGAGAATAAGGCTGTCTGCACAGTATTCACCGCAGATGAGGACTGAAAGGAAAAATATGAGCTACATAGACGAACTCGGAAAAAAGGCAAAATCGGCGGCTAAAAACTCGGCAATGCTGTCGCAGTCGCTTAAAAACGATATACTCGCCACTATCGCCGTAATGCTTGAAAACGGCAGAGATGAAATAAAAAAGGCAAACGAGCTTGATATAACTGCGGCGCATGAAAATAACATGGCGGCGGCAATGGTAGACCGTCTTACCCTTACCGATGCCAGAATAGACGGTATGGCTGAGGGCGTAAGACAGGTTGCGGCATTGCCCGACCCCGTAGGAAAAATTCTCGGCGGAAACACCTTGCCTAACGGTCTTACCGTAATAAAAAAATCCGTACCGCTCGGCGTTATCGGCATTATTTTCGAGTCACGCCCCAATGTTACGGTAGACGCAGGATGCCTTTGCCTTAAAGCCGGCAATACTGTAATTCTGCGTGGCGGCAGTGATGCGATAAATTCAAACAAGTGCCTTGTCGGTATTATGAGAGCGGCGGCTGAAAAGCACGGTGTCAATCCCGACATCGTACAGCTTGTAGAGGACACCTCAAGAGATACCGCAACCGAGCTTATGAAAGCAAACGAATATGTTGACGTGCTTATCCCAAGAGGCGGCGGCGGACTTATAAACGCCGTAATAAAGAACGCTACAGTTCCTGTAATACAGACAGGAGAGGGAAACTGCCACGTTTATGTTGACCGCTTCGCTGATATTGATATGGCAGTGGATATAGTAGATAACGCAAAGACACAGCGTCCGTCTGTATGCAACGCCATAGAAAACGTACTTGTGCATAAGAATATAGCGGAGGGCTTTTTGAAGAAGCTCGCTGAAAGGTGGAACGGAAAGGTGACCTTTGTCGGTGATGAGGCAAGCAGTGCATACATCACGCTTGAAAAGATAGCCGATGATGAAGATTATCGCAGGGAGTTCCTTGACCTTAAGATTGCCGTAAAGATTGTAGATGATATAGATGAGGCTATAGCTCATATCAACCGCTTCGGCACAGGCCACAGCGAATGTATAGTGACCGAGTATCTGCGTAATGCAGAGAAGTTCCAGCGTGAAGTCGATGCGGCGGCTGTATATGTAAATGCCAGCACACGCTTTACGGACGGCTTTGAATTCGGACTGGGAGCAGAGATAGGCATATCAACGCAGAAGCTCCATGTACGAGGACCTATGGGCCTTGAGGCTCTGACAACGTTCAAATATCTTGTCAACGGAAACGGTCAGACAAGAGGGTAGGAGGAACGCTTATAAATGGCAAAAAAGAGGATTAAGAATAAAAATCGTATAGAGGCAAAAAGCGAGAACAAGGTTCTTCACGGACTTGCAGGCTCTATAGAGGAGGCGCTGTCGGAGGATCCGAGCGAGATCGAGCAGGACGAGGTCATCGTTGTCGATGTTCCCGAACACCGCCACAAAGGGCTTGCAAAGAAGATAGCCTACTTTGTTGTCGGACTTCTCATTATCGTGTTCGCAGTAGTCGGTGCGGTAAATACCGTAATAGCGATCAGCGGCGGGATAGGCAGGATTGCCGATCAGACCGACCTTAAGGAAGAGTTCGCCCTTTACCTTTATCCCGTTGTCGCAACCGATCCCCCCAGCTTTGAGGATGCGTCAACGCTTACACAATCCACGATAATAAAGATAGCCGTTTCAAAGATACTTCTCACGGGCGACACGTCCAACTATGAAACGGACACGGGCGTAATGTATATCCCCGAATTTGACGTTGAAACTGCGGCAAAGAATATTTTCGGAAGCAGTATTGAGGTAAAGCACCAGACGGTAGGTCATGTGCAGGATCTTGCAACCTATAATTCCGAGAAAAAGGTATACATTGTGGCAGACACAACCCGTATTCCGAACTACTACCCCGTAGTTTCAAAAATAAGCAATGTCGGCGAAACATACACGCTCACCGTTGATTATTATCCGCCTACGGTATCTATACCCGGTCTTGTCAATGAGCAGGTTTCAAGCAAGTCTATGACTTATGTTGTCACAAAGAGCGGAGATAAAAAGATTATAACATCAATCGCTCTTGATAAGGTATCAAGGGAAGACGGCTAAGCAAGATGTAATCTTGCATAATTTCCCCCTACCTCTTTTGTAACAAATAACAATTATTTAAAACCCTCCTGTCATTCGCTTGACAAAGAGGGTTTTTTCGTATATAATCATTTTAGCCGTTTAAAGTGACGTAACTTGAAAGCGATAACACTTTAAACGGTCATAATTATTTCTTTTATAAGGGGACAGAAAATGATATTAGCAATACTCATCCTGTACATTCTGTCGGTAGTCGGCATAGGCATATACTGCCGTAAAAAGACTTCCACAGTTAATGACTTCGTACTCGGCGGCAGAAGCGTCGGACCGTGGTTCACGGCTTTTGCATACGGTACATCTTATTTTTCGGCCGTAATTTTTGTCGGCTATGCAGGCAAATTCGGCTGGAACTTCGGACTTGCTTCAACCTGGATAGGCATAGGAAACGCCATACTCGGCTCGCTTCTGCCTTGGCTTATCTTAGGCAGACGGACAAGAGTAATGTCAAAGCATCTTGAATCAGCCACAATGCCCGAATTTTTCGGCAGACGCTTCAACAGCAAGGCTATGAAGATAATCTCAGCGATAATCGTATTCGTATTCCTTATCCCGTACACAGCAAGCGTTTATAACGGCCTGTCAAGACTGTTCGGAATGGCGTTCAATATTGATTATTCGTTCTGCGTTGTCGGTATGGCGGTAATTACCGCAGTATACGTTATTGTCGGCGGCTATAAGGCAACGGCGCTCAACGACTTCGTGCAGGGAATTATAATGCTTGTCGGCATAGTTGCGGTAATTGCGGCTACACTTGCATCAAAGGGCGGCTTCAGCGAGGCTGTAAATCAGCTGTCACATATCAGCACGGAGGGCACGGCTTCTCCCGGTCTCAACGGCGGATTCGTTTCGTTCTTCGGACCGGACCCGATAAACCTGCTCGGCGTAATTATACTCACATCGCTCGGAACGTGGGGACTTCCTCAGATGGTACATAAGTTCTATACGATAAAGGACGAGCGTTCTATCAGAACAGGTACGATAGTATCAACAATTTTCGCACTTGTAGTTGCAGGCGGAAGCTACTTCCTCGGCGGCTTCGGCAGAATATTCGTATCCGATGAGGAGCTTACGCAGATAGGTTCGGACGGAATTATCCCGAAGATGCTCGAATCGCTCCCGGAAATACTTATCGGTATTGTCGTTATCCTCGTTCTTTCCGCATCAATGTCAACGCTGTCCTCGCTTGTGCTTACATCAAGCTCAACGCTGACGCTCGACCTTATAAATCCGCTTTGCAAGAATAAGCTTGACGAAAAGAAGTCTCTTATAGTAATGCGTGCCTTCATAGCAATCTTCCTTGCAATATCGGTAATAATCGCCCTCAACAAGAACGCTCTTATCTCAGACCTTATGGGCTATTCGTGGGGTGCGCTTGCAGGTGCGTTCTTAGCGCCGTTTATGTACGGACTTTTCTGGAAAGGCGTTACCAAGATAAGCGTTTACGTCAGCTTCGGCGTAGGCGTTATCGGCACCGTACTGCATATGATAATCAAGCCTGCAGGTACTATACTCGGCTTCAACGTTGCATCTCCCGTAAACTTCGGTATGTTCCTTATGGTCGCAGGACTTATAATCGTACCGCTTGTGAGCCTTGTCACACCTAAGATGAAAAAGTTAGAACTTGACGAGATATTCGCCTGCTACAAGCAGAAGGCTGAGGTAGAGGTAACAGATGCCATACCCGATGCCGAAAAGCTGAAATAAACAGATAAATTTATCCGCACTGCCACAGATGCTGCACGGCAGTGCGGATATTTTTTATCTTCATTTTCAAAGCAAAAGCGGAACCATACGGCTCCGCTTCTGTCTGTCGAAAAACCCCTATCGTTATCAAAAAATGGGTGTTTAGCGTTGCTTGCTCTGCTGGTTTTGCATCTCTGCAAAGTCAGCTGTTTGTGCCGTTGCACGATGCAACGACGCTAATGGCTGATGAGGCAGTGACGCAAAGCCCACAAAGCGTTCTTATAGGGATAGAGAACTCGCTCTATCTTATAAAAAACAGACTTTTTCTACAAGCAAAAGCGGAACCACACGGCTCCGCTTCATACTTTTATTGATTACTTATTTGCTTTTCTTCGCCTGCGACTCGGGGGCTGAACCACAGCCGTGGCATCCGGTGCAGTGACCGCTGCATCCGACGCAGCCGCCGCAAGAGAACTTGCCCTTTTTCTTGTCGCTTACCAGCTTGTGAATGATCAGTATGATCACCGCAAGTAAAATTACCGCTACGATTATTGAACCGATAACAGGATCCATAAAGATCACTCCTTTTTATTTCTGAAATAAGACCTTACTTTGTAACCTTGACCTTAACGCCGAGCTTCTTGCTTTCCTTGTAAGGACGAACGAGAAGGTAGATAAGAGCGGCGAGGAGAAGGAATGCAACGATAAGACCGATTATGTCGCCTGCACCTGCAAGTGCGCCTGTGAACAGCTTGCCAAAGTAGTTTATCATAAGAGCGATTACATAAGCGAAACCGCACTCATAACCGATAGCAAACCAGAACCACTTAGCGTTGTTCATTTCACGCTTGATAGCACCCATTGCGGCAAAGCAGGGAGCGCACAGAAGGTTGAATACGAGGAACGACATACCCGTTACAGCTGTGAAACTGCTTGCAAGCGTCTGCCATACAGTAGCGTCGCCGCTTCCGTAGAGGATACCCATTGTTGCAACGATATTTTCCTTTGCAACAAGACCTGTAACAGCCGCAACAGTTGCCTGCCAGTCGCCCCAGCCGAGAGGTGCGAATATCCAGCAGATAGCCTTACCGATATTAGCTAAGATACTGCAATCCATCTGTGATTCATCGAGCATTGTGAATGCACCGTCTACCCAGCCGAAGAATGATGTGAACCAAACAAAGATAGTTGAAAGGAGGATGATAGTACCTGCCTTCTTGATGAATGACCAGCCACGCTCCCACATTGAACGCAGTACGTTTCCGACTGTAGGAATGTGGTATGCGGGAAGCTCCATTACGAACGGAGCGGGATCTCCTGCGAACATCTTTGTCTTCTTAAGAATGATACCCGAAACGATGATAGCCGCCATACCTAAGAAGTATGCACCCGTAGCGATCCACGGAGAACCACCGAAGATAGCACCTGCTATCATTGCTATGAACGGCTGCTTAGCGCCGCAGGGGATAAATGTTGTTGTCATGATCGTCATACGGCGGTCACGCTCGTTTTCAATTGTTCTTGATGCCATGATACCGGGGATACCGCAGCCTGTGCCGACAAGTATCGGTATGAACGATTTACCTGAAAGACCGAACTTTCTGAAGATACGGTCAAGCACGAATGCGATACGTGCCATATAACCGCAAGCCTCAAGAATAGCAAGCAGAATGAACAGTACGAGCATCTGGGGAACGAAGCCGAGTACAGCGCCTACACCGGCAACAATACCGTCAAGGATAAGACCCTTTAACCAGTCTACGCAGTTAACAGCGTCAAGACCCTGCTCGATAAGTACGGGGATACCGGGTACCCATACGCCGTAGCTTGCGGGATCGGGCTCTTCAAATGCGCTTTCGCCGCCTTCTTCAAAGTACTTTACAGCGTCAAGATATGTGATGCCGAGTGTCGTGTCTTTATCTGCGTTTGCAGGGATTTCCTTGTAGTAAACTGTAAGCTGGCTTACTTCAAGTGTTTCTTCGTCCTCTACATCTATCTGCACTGAAGGATTCTCGCCTTCGGGCTTGTATGACTTGAGCGTTTCAAGAGCAGTACCTGGCTCAAAATCCTCACTGTCAGGCTCTATTGTAACGAAACCGTTAACAGCCTCCAAAGCGTCAGAGTAAGTGCCCGATGCGTCCTCATAATCTGCCGAGCCTATTCCGAACAAGTGCCAGCCGTCACCGAACAGTCCGTCATTAGCCCAGTCTGTTGCGGCTGTACCTACCGTTACCATTGAAATATAGTAAACGAGGAACATTATTACAGCGAATATCGGAAGTGCGGCAAAACGGTTTGTAACGACCTTATCAATCTTATCCGAGGTTGTCAGCTTGCCTGCTGATTTCTTCTTGTAACAGCCCTTGATAATCTCAGCTATGTAAACGTATCTTTCGTTTGTTATAATGCTTTCTGCGTCATCGTCAAGTTCTTTTTCAACGTTCTTGATGTCCTCATCGATGTGAGCCATTACAGCGCTGTCAAGATTCAGCTTTTCAATAACCTTGTCATCACGCTCGAACAGCTTTATAGCGTACCATCTCTGCTGTTCTTCGGGCATATTGTGTACTGCGGCTTCCTCTATGTGAGCTATCGTATGCTCAACAGGACCTGAGAATGTGTGCATAGGAACTGTCTTGCCGTTCTTAGCCGCTTCAACCGCAGCGTCTGCGGCTTCCTTTATTCCCGTACCCTTAAGAGCCGAGATCTCAACTACTTTACATCCAAGCTCCCTTGAAAGTTCCTCAATGTTTATCTGGTCGCCGTTCTTCTTTACTATATCCATCATATTGATGGCGATTACAACAGGAATGCCGAGCTCTGTCAGCTGTGTTGTAAGGTAAAGGTTTCTTTCAAGGTTCGTACCGTCAATGATATTGAGTATAGCGTCGGGACGCTCCTCGATAAGATAGTTTCTTGCAACTACTTCTTCAAGTGTGTAGGGTGACAGTGAATAGATACCGGGTAAGTCGGTAATTACTACTCCGTCGCTCTTTTTGAGCTTACCCTCTTTCTTTTCAACGGTAACGCCGGGCCAGTTACCGACAAACTGGTTTGAGCCCGTCAGAGCGTTGAACAATGTGGTTTTGCCGCAGTTAGGGTTACCTGCGAGCGCAATTTTTAAACTCATCGGGAAAATTCCTCTCTTTCCGTAAAAGGCTGTTCAGACCTTTTCGTTTACTTGCTTAAATCAGATAAGGTTTATTCAACCTCTACCATTTCGGCGTCGGCTTTTCTGAGCGAAAGCTCATAGCCTCTTACCGTTACTTCAACAGGGTCGCCTAATGGCGCTACCTTGCGGACGTATACCTCTACGCCCTTTGTAAGCCCCATATCCATAATTCTGCGCTTGATAGCGCCCTCGCCGTGCAGCTTGACAACCTTGACGGTTTCTCCGACAGTTGCCTGTTTTAATGTCTTCATCGGTTATCCTCCTCTATAATAAGAATCATATCATGATTCTTTGTGCCATTTCCTTGCTTATCGCAACCCTTGCCTCTTTGACATTCACGATAAGGTTACCGTTTACAGTTGTAACGACTTTTACGTTGCCACCGACTACAAATCCTAAGTTTTCAAGATGCTTCTTGACCTCAGGACTTCCGCCGATTTTCTTTATGATATTTTCGTCACCCTCAGATGCGAGTATGAGCGGCATCATAGAACGTCATCCTTTCTTTTGTTCCGACTGTCTGCTTATAGTCTTGGCTAACCTTATTAGTTAATGCTAATCAAATTAGAACAAGCTAACTTGATTGCCAAATAAAAAGTTAGCACCTGCTAACAAAAAATATTGTACTCACAGCAGAGCGGTTTGTCAAGCAAAAATCAAACCGACTAACGCAAATACAAAAAGTTTGTTTATTCTAACTCAAATCGTTAGTATATTCTAACTACTCGTTTGTGAAAATTTCCGAATGCCCGATTTACAGGTGCTGTAATTTTATCCGCAATTTTGTTATTTTCGTTTTTCAACGCATCGGATATAAGCAACAGCACAGAATGCTCTGCCATAATACGCAATATAGATTTGCAATCAAAATTTAATTTGTTTTTAGTTTATTAGCCTAAAAATTAAGTAAAAAAATTTAACAAAAACTCTTGCATTTGAAGAATGGCTATGATATACTTAATACAAAGAGCGATTTACGCTTCTTAACGGAAATATGACTTATCAAGGAGAATCAAGTATGAACGTAAAAGTTATCAACGGTACATCATTACCGAACATTCCCTGGCAGGACAGACCCGCAGGCTGTAAGGACGTTATCTGGCGTGCAGACAACAACCCCATAATACCCCGTGACCTTCTTCCTACCAGCAACTCTATCTTTAACAGCGCAGTTGTTCCTTTCGAGAGCGAAAAGGGCAAGTTCGCAGGTGTTTTCCGTGTTGACGACAAGGAAAGAAACATGGCTATCCACGCAGGCTTCTCTGAGGACGGCGTACACTGGAACCTCAACGAAGAAAAGGTTGAATGGATAAACGACGACCCCGAAACTGCAGAAGCTAACCCCTGGCAGTACGGTTACGACCCCAGATGCGTATGGATCGAGGACAGATTCTGGATTACATGGTGCAACGCATACGGCTGGAAGCCTACAATCGGTGTGGGCTGGACAAAGGACTTCAAGGAGTTCCACCAGTGCGAGAACGCATTCCTTCCCTTTAACAGAAACGGTGTTCTGTTCCCCCGTAAGATAAACGGCAAGTACGTTATGTTCAGCCGTCCTTCAGACAGCGGTCACACACCTTTCGGTGATATGTACCTTTCACAGTCGCCCGATATGAAGTACTGGGGCGAGCACAGACACGTTATGGCTCCTATGAAGGGCTGGGAATCACTCAAGATCGGTGCAGGTCCTATCCCGATAGAAACAAGCGAAGGCTGGCTGGTATTCTACCACGGCGTTCTCCAGAGCTGCAACGGCTATGTATACAGCTTCTCAGCTGCTATCCTCGACATCGACAAGCCCTGGAAGGTTAAGTATCGTTGCGCTGAGTACCTTCTCAACCCCAGAGAGTACTATGAGTGCGTAGGCGATGTTCAGAACGTTACATTCCCCTGCGCAGCACTCTGCGACGCTGATACAGGCAGAATCGCTATCTACTACGGTTGTGCAGATACCTGCGTAAGCATGGCATTCACAACTGTTGACGAGGTTGTAGACTACGTTAAGAAGCACAGCAGTGTTTGATTGACCGACAAAGCATAAAACTGTCCCCTCCGCAAAAGCGGAGGGGATTTTTGCGTTATATGCGGCTTAAATCCTGCGGATTATATACCCATTATCTCTTTTTCCTCGGCGGTGAGCTTTGAAGCGTATACCTGATACCCTTCTTCTCCGTAACTGTTCAGAACTATATCCATAACCTCACGGAAAATGTACCGCCTTGCTTTTTCGGGATTTAAAAACAGCTTTTTGTCAAGCGTTTCGCTGCCAACCGTGTGACAGCATACATAAAATATAAATTCACGTTTCGCCGTTATTATGAAATGTTCGCAGTAGCAATTACCTGTGAACGAATAAACCGGCGGAATATCAAGCTCCCGAAAACGTTCTTCGAGAGCCTTTAATTTTTTCGGCACACTTTTATGCTTGGCAGGCTTATCTGTACCGTAAATTTCACGGCACATACTTCTGTCCGAAATATGATTTTTGTAAATCTGAATGATTACACAGACAAGTGCCATAACCGCTATGACAGAGCCGATTATAAGCAGTACAGCGCCTATCGGTGAATCGGTTATTCTTGAGCCGTTCATATTATACCTCAATGATTGTTAATGCGTGTTTGTGTTTGTTGTATCTGTTGTGTTTGCTGTACTCGTGACGTTATGTACGGGAACGGTGTAATCCTGCGGCTGAATAGGTGCGCCGCAGTGAGGGCAGGCATTGCAGCTGCCTATGGTATAAACGCCTCCGCAGTATTCGCAGGAGGCCTGTTTCATTACGACAGATTGCGGCTGCGGTGCAGTCTGCTGAGGGGCAACGTAGTTGTCGTCAAGCGGCACTTCCTTTGCTCCCTTGTATTTCTTTGCATCGGGGCGGAAGAATACCATAAAGAATGCGTGAACGCAGACGAACAGGAGCATAAACAGTCCTATTCCGAAGGTTTCGCCCTCAAATCTGAACTTCATTACGGTAGGAGTAAGTGCATTGAAGCTGTCGGTGATAGCGTCATTTACCTTTGTTCCCTCGACAAGTAACCTCTTGTGCAGATCATTTGTAAAATCGTATGCTACGGATGAAGTAATGATACTGTCGGTATCATCGCCCTGCATACCCTCCCAGTACCAGTTGTTGAATTCGTCATCGGGATCTTTCGGCTGAGAATACACTATCAGCCAGTGCTTTTCGTCATAGAACCGGTTTACATAAAGCTCATAAGCGTACTTCTCAAGGTCGGTATAGTTGTCCTCCCAGTCGGAATTGTACACAGTTATTACCGCAGGAGAAATACCTGTTGTGTTGAAGAAATCCTCAAGTGCGTCGCCGAGCTTCGTTGTATCTCCGAGAACGTTAGCGTCGTCCTGTATAACTATCTGCGAGTTATAATCAACCTTCAGCTTTTCGGGTACGCCGAAAGACGTGAATATCATCAAAAATGCCGCCAGAACAAACGGTACATAGAATATGAGCATTAAAAATCTCAGCTTGCTCGGACCTTTTGATAAATCGGTATCCGAGTAGACGTAGTTCGGAACGCCGTTTCTGTAGTAGACGAATCTTCTTGCACCGGGGAAATATGTGTGGCTGGTTCTTATTCTGCTTGAGCCGCCTCCCGATGATGAACGGTGTGACGAGCTGTGTGATGAGGAGGAGTGGTGGCTTCCGCCCCCGTGAGAGCCTCCGCCCGATGAGTGTGGCATATTATACCTTCTTTCGTGTAACTTTTGATATTATTCTACCATAAATTAACCGTCAAATCAAGATATAAAGCTATTCTCAGTGACGGCTGAAAGCTGTAAAGCGTTAAAAATCGAATGTAAAGTCGCACGGCAAAAATGTAAAGTCGGTGTATAGTTTGGCTTTGCTATGCGGAATATGCGGCTTTACAAAAACTTTACCGACTTTATACCATTCCTTGCTTTAATGTAAAGTCCGTTGCGACTATAATATGAAATGTAGCCGGGAGGGAAACCGAACGACAGATAAAAAACGTACATAAATATTATGGAGTATCAGGAAAACTCCGAGGGGTATGACCCTTAAGAAAGGACAACAACATGAACAAGAAGTTAATATCACTTATCGCAGGCGTAGCTTTAGTTGCTGCAGCAACAGGCTGTTCCCAAACTGCAACAAGCAGCGTAGCAGGCACAGATTCATCCGCAGCAGGCACATCTTCCGGAGCATCATCTACAGCTACAGAAGAACTCAGCGGCACACTGTCAATGAACGGCTCAACATCAATGGAAAAGGTTATCAAGGCTGTTAACGGCGCATTTATGGAAAAGAACAAGGGCGTAACAGTAAACTTAAACCTCACAGGTTCAGGTACAGGCATCCAGGAAGCGTCAGAAGGCAAGTGCGACATCGGTAACTCATCAAGAAAGCTCAAGGACGAAGAAGCTGAAAAGCTTGACGCTACAGTAGTAGGACTTGACGGTATCGCTCTCGTAGTAAACCCCGCAAACAAGCTTGAAGACATCACACTTGAGGATCTCGCTAAGGTTTACTCAGGCGAGATCACAAACTGGAAGGAGCTTGGCGGCGATGATAAGTCAATCGTAGTTATCGGCCGTGAGGACGGTTCAGGTACAAGAGACGGTTTCGAGTCTATCGTAATGGGCGACAAGGAACCGAAGTACGCACAGGAGCTTGAGTCTACAGGTTCAGTTATCAACGCAGTAGCAACAACAGACGGCGCTATCGGTTACGCTTCACTTGCAAACGTTGACGAAACAGTAAAGGCACTCAAGATCGGTGGTGTTGAAGCTACAGAAGAAAACGTAAAGAGCGGCGCTTACGAAGTACAGAGACCCTTCATCTGCGCAACACTCAAGGGTTCCGATAACAAGCTCGTTAAGGCTTACCTTGACTTCATTCTCTCAGAAGAAGGTCAGGCACTCGTACTTGCACAGGGTGCAGTTCCCGTAAAGTAAAAAACAAGTCGATAATTCCTATACAGTAAGCACTTTTCCGGTAGCAATCCGTTACCGGAATTTGCTGTATAAGTATGTATAGCCCTGAAAGGATGGTTTACTTGGAAAAGACAAGCGGCGCAGCAGTTGCGGTAGGCTCAGTCGGAAAGCAGAGATCTGCTATAAGAAATAAAAAATCGGGATTCACAAACGTTACAGAGCGTGTAATGAAGTACATATTTACCGTGTGTGGGATCACAGCGGTAGCGTGCGTCCTGATGATAACAATTTATATGATAATATCGGGTGCTCCCGCCATCGGAAAAATCGGCTTGACCGATTTCCTGTTCGGCGACACATGGTACGCAAAGAAAGAACAGTTCGGTATCCTCCCGCTGATTCTCACATCGGTATTCGGTACTCTCGGCGCAATAGTGATCGGTGTTCCGATAGGACTTCTCACAGCGGTGTTCCTGTCCGAGCTTGCTCCTAAAGCTATGAAGAACGTAGTAAAGCCTGCGGTCGAGCTTCTTGCGGGTATCCCGTCGGTTATATACGGTTTGCTCGGCGCAAATCTTGTAAAGCCGCTTATGTACGCACTTGAGGAGGTCATTTATGCTAATGATCCTACACATCAGTTCACAGGCGGCGCAAACCTTGCAAGTGCCATAATCGTACTTGCTATAATGATACTTCCCACTATCATAAACATTTCGGAGAACGCAATATCCGCCGTTCCTTCCGAATACAGAGAGGCAAGCTACGGACTGGGAGCAACCAAGATACAGACTATCTTCAAGGTAGTTATCCCCGCCGCAAAATCGGGTATTGCGTCCGGTGTCGTTCTCGGTGTCGGCAGAGCGATAGGTGAGGCAATGGCTATCATCCTTGTTGCAGGCAACAGCGCAAATATGCCGGAGCTGTTCTCATCGGTAAAATTTCTCACAACAGGCATCGTTGCCGAATTCCCGTATTCAAGCGGACTTCACAGAGAGGCGCTCTTTGCGATAGGACTTGTGCTGTTTGTGTTCATTATGATAATAAATCTGATACTCAACGGTATACTCAAAAAGGGCGGCAAAAAGGAAAAAGCGGCAAAGACCGCAGGAAAGGCGTGATAGATTATGGCAAAAGCAGTTACGAATTCTCTTACTAAAAAGCGCAGAAGAGTAAGCGACATAGTGCTGAAGGCTCTGATTTTTCTTTCGTCCGGCATAGTCGTTGCGCTGACGCTCGGTATGATTATATACATAGCCGTAAAAGGCACAGATGGAATGAGCCTGAACTTCCTTACAACTCCGGCGTTCTCATATCCTTATGAAAACTACGGCGTACTCGGCAATATAATCAATACGCTTTATCTTGTAGTGATTACGCTTATTATCGCAACACCTGTCGGTGTAGGTGCGGCAATATATCTTACCGAATACGCAAAGCAGGGCAGACTTACAAGAATTATAGAATTCACTACCGAAACGCTTGCAGGCATCCCCTCAATCATATACGGACTTTTCGGCAGCGTGTTCTTCTACAATATCTTCAAGGTAAACTACTCACTGCTTACAGGTGCGCTGACATTGTCAATAATGGTACTGCCCACCATAATCCGTACCACGCAGGAGGCAATAAAGACCGTTCCTATGGGCTACAGAGAGGGTGCTGTCGGACTTGGCGCACCTAAGTGGCATACTATAAGGACCGTTGTTCTTCCAAGCTGTATAGACGGTATACTGACCTCGGTAATCCTGTCCATAGGCAGAATAGTAGGCGAGTCTGCGGCACTTATCTTTACAGCGGGTATTGCCGCTGAGGTAGGTATAAATTCGCTCGGCGATATTTTCGGCAAGGTGATGAATCAGGGCGGTTCGCTCACTGTTCAGCTTTACCAGTACGCACAGCGTGGCGGTGCCGAAATGAAGTACGCATTCTCTACAGCGCTTGTACTGCTTGTAACAGTGCTTATAATCAATATATGTGCAAAGCTGGTAGCTTACAGAATAAGAAAGAAACGCTCGGTATAATGCCGTAAAAAGAAAAGAGGATAAACAATGTCAGATATAATCGTACCTCAGAGCGATGTGAAGCTCTGTACAAGAAATGTGAATCTGTATTACGGAGAAAATCACGCTCTCAAGGACATAAACCTTGATATAAAGACAAATAAGATAACCGCCTTCATCGGTCCTTCGGGCTGCGGCAAATCCACATATCTGAAAAGCCTTAACCGTATGAACGATCTTGTGCCGGATTGTAAGATAACAGGTCAGTTCCTGCTTGACGGCGAGGACATCTACGCTGACGGCGTTGATACAAACGTACTGCGCCGCAGGATAGGAATGGTGTTCCAGAAGCCCAACCCCTTCCCGATGAGCATTTACGATAACATAGCATACGGACCGAGAGTACACGGTATAAAGAGCAAGGCAAAGCTTGACAGGATAGTCGAGGAGAGCCTTATCGGTGCGGCTGTTTTTGACGAGGTAAAGGACAGACTTCATAAATCCGCACTCAGCCTTTCGGGCGGCCAGCAGCAGAGAATCTGTATCGCAAGAGCAATCGCCGTTCAGCCTGAGGTCATTCTTATGGATGAGCCTACATCGGCGCTCGACCCTGTATCGACGCTTAAAATCGAGGAACTTATGAACACGCTCAAGGAAAAGTACACGGTAGCTATTGTAACTCACAATATGCAGCAGGCAACAAGAATTTCGGATTACACGGCCTTCTTCCTTGTAGGAGAGATGGTCGAGTACGCACCGACAGACGAACTGTTCTCACGTCCCGTTGATAAGCGGACGGAAGATTATATCACAGGACGTTTCGGTTGATTTTATACGTTATGTGTGATATTATATTAGAAAGGGCAAACAGAAATGAGAGAAACATTTGAACATAAGCTCGGCAAGCTGAATAACGATCTTATCCGTATGGGCGGAATGATAGAGGAGGCGATAGCTTCAGCTATCACAGCACTGCGTGACAGCGATGCCGTTCTTGCAAAAAAGGTAGTAGACGGTGACAGAGCGGTAGACGAGGAAGAAAAGAACATCGAGAGCCAGTGCCTGTCTATAATACTTCGTGAACAGCCTGTCGCAAGAGATCTCCGTAAGGTTTCTGCGGCACTCAAAATGGTGACAGATATGGAGCGTATAGCCGACAATGCCGCAGATATTGCGGAGATCAGCCTTACCGCAGACGTATCCGCAATTATGCACATAGTAAAAGAGATACAGACTATGAGCGAAAAGGTAATAATAATGGTTTCACACTCTATAGATTCATTCGTAACAACCGATATGGAGCTTGCGAATGAAACGATAAAGGCTGACGATGAGGTAGACGAGTTGTTCGTTTCTATAAGAAACCGCATAGTAGAGCTTATAAAGAGCGAGCATTGCAGCGGCGATGTTGCGGTCGATGCCCTTATGATAGTAAAATATCTTGAAAGAATAGCCGACCATGCGGTAAATATCTGCGAGTGGGTGGAATTCTTCAAGACGGGAGAATACAAGAATACCCGTATTATATAAACTTTGGAGGCTGATACAATGGCTGAACGTATCTATATAACTGAGGACGATGACAGTATAAGAGAGCTTGTGACGGTCGCTCTTTCGGCTTATTCATACGAGGTGGAGAGCTTTGTCAGTGCGGAGGATTGTCTTGCCGCAACCGAAAAGCAGGTGCCGGATATATTCCTGTTCGACATAATGCTGCCGGGTATGGACGGTGTGCAGGCGGTGAAGATCCTTCGTGAAAACGAGCAGACAAAGAATACGCCTATACTTATGCTGACAGCAAAATCAGCCGAGATAGACAAGGTGTTCGGGCTTGAAAACGGCGCAGACGATTATCTCACAAAGCCGTTCGGCATTATGGAGCTTGCCGCAAGAATAAAGGCGCTTTTAAGGCGTTCCGGCAGAAGCACATCAGACAGCGTTTCCGATAAGATTACGGCAGGCGGCATAACGGTAAACACATCTCTCAGAGAGGTGAGCCGTGACGGCAGACCGATAGAACTTACGCTGAAGGAATATGAGCTTCTTTTGTATCTTCTTAAGAACAGGGCAAGAGTTGTCAGCCGTGAGGAGCTTCTCACGAAAGTGTGGGGCATAGATTTTGTCGGTGAAACAAGAACGCTCGATATGCACATAGGAACGCTCAGAAAAAAACTCAGCGATGATGCCGAGAACGCTCATCTTATCAAAACGGTAAGAGGAGTAGGCTACAGATTTATAGGAGAATAACAGGAGGACGTACAGATGAAAAAAGCACTTATAGTACGTTTTCTTATAGTAATTGCGATAGTTATGTCGGTGTGCGTTGTATCTGCTACCGCACTTCTTTCAAGCACGGAGCAGAACGTCAGAAAAAGCGATATGTTGACCTCTCTCGGACTTATCCGTGTGATATATGAGGACGAAACCGACCACAACTATGACCTTGCGAACAGATTAAGCTCACTTGTCGGCAACGCCAGAGTGAGCTTTATCAATAAGGACGGAACTGTATTTGTAGATACCTATATCGACGGTGAGCCGGACGATGACCACAGCACCCGTGAGGAGATAAAGCAGGCAGAACTTACAGGAAGCGGAGTAGCCGTAAGATATTCAAAGACGCTCGGCAAAAATCAGATCTATGCCGCTATGAAGGTTAAGGACGACGATATAATCAGAATAAGCTACAATATAAACAGCTATATGGATTTTGCATCAATGTTCATAGCGCCTATGCTGATAGCCGCCGCAATAGGCATAATAGCAGGGCTTATAGCGGTAAGCAGTGTTGCCCGCCAGATAATGAAGCCGATAAACAGCATATCAAAGGCTATGAGCGGTATGAAATATGTCGGTGACGAAAAAATCTCTGCAGAACTTGAGGAGATACCGTCGCATAAGTACCCCGAGCTTGACGAATTTGTCACAATGTTCAATTTTATGCGTAAAAGCATACAGGATAATATGAAGACGCTTGAAAACGAGCGTGAAAAGGAACGCTTCATACTTGAAAGCTTGCAGGACGGCGTAATTCTTTACGATAACGATCTTTCGGTAATTTCAATAAACCGTGCCGGGCTTAAGCTGCTCGGTGCTTCTGATGAAAGCGGTGCTTCAACAGTACCCGAGCTTGCAAGAAAGCCCGAGATAATCAGCGGAGCGGAAAAAGCGGCAAACGAAGACAGGACGGTAACTATAGAAAGCACCGTTGACGGCAGGATCTTGCTTGTGCAGGTATTCCCCGTATCCAAAAGCGGAATAGACGCAATGCACGGCGGACTTATGGTTATCCGTGACGTTACCGACAAGCGTATGTCCGAACAGCTCAAAGCCGATTTCTTCGCAAATGCCGGTCACGAGTTGAAAACGCCGTTGACGGCAATTTCGGGCTTTGCCGAGCTTCTTGAAAACGGACTTGTGCCTAAGGATAAGAAGGACTATTACATCGGAAAAATTCTTACCGAAGCCAAGAGAATGTCAACAATCATCAGCGACATTCTTGAAATATCCTCCCTTGAAAATAAGACCACAGCCGAGGAAGTGACCGACTGTAAGCTGTCCGAGATATGCACAGCGGTAAAGGAATGTCTGGAGCCTGCGGCTTCTGCCAGAAATGTCACGATAGAACTGTCCGGCGACAGCTTTACCGTCCGTGCCGCATACAAGCACATATACGAGCTTGTCGAAAACATAGTCAGCAACGCTATAAAGTACAACAAGGACGGCGGCAGGGTTGAGATAACGCTTCACGATGTGGGTGAGACAGGCTGTATCTATGTAAGGGATAACGGCATAGGCATCCCTAAGGAGTCGCTTAACCGTGTATTTGAGCGTTTCTACAGAGTGGATAAGGGCAGAAGCACCAAAGAAGGCAGTACCGGTTTGGGCCTTTCCATAGTAAAGCATATCGTCAACTGCTACGGCGGCACGGTAACTCTTGACAGCGAGCTTGGCAAAGGCACTCTTGTCTGCGTAAGACTGCCTGTTGCAAAGAATATTTCGGAGTAAAGCAACATACAATCATACGCATATTCAGACCCCATTATTTTCTTTTGTTCAAAACGAAGAAAATAATGGGGCTGTTTTTTTATATTTTAGCAAAATTAACAGAAATTTTGCAAAAATCAAATTGACATTGTATAATTTTGATGATATAATAATTACATTAAACTGTCTTTTTGTGTATAATTCTACAGTTTTACCGTAAATGCGACAGCTTATATAATTTAATATAATTCGTGGCTACACACAAAAACGATGGTTTTATTGCACTGTTTCACAGTAATATAATATCATATGAATATCCGTTGCAAAATATAATTCATAAACGGATTTAAATAAAGGAGGAACCGTTATGGCATTTATTGACGTGGTGGAATGGTCCCCACAGGACAATGCGGAATTTGCATATCGCTTTCCGCACAGCAATCTCAGTACATATACTCAGCTTATAGTACATGAGTCGCAGGAGGCTGTACTTTTTTCAAAAGGACAGATACTCGGAAAATTCGGACCCGGAAAGCACACCCTTTCCACTCAGAACCTTCCGTTATTAAGAAATCTGTACGGCATACCCTTCGGCGGAAAGAATCCGTTCATGGCGGAGGTCTGGTTCGTAAACAAGGTAGCTCCGCTCAACATCGACTGGGAAACATCTTCGATGAGATTTATGGATCCCGACTACGGACAGATGCTGCCGCTTGTGGCAAAGGGAAGATACGGTCTTAAGGTGACCGATGCCGAGCGTTTTCTTGTAAAACTGGTGGGAACACTGCGTTCTTTCACCTCTGCAGAGCTTACCGATCATTTCAAGGGAGCTATGATTTCCAAGACAAACTCGACTATCGTTGCATTTATGACAGCCAACCGTGTCGGCATAAATACAATAGCTATGCACCTTGACGATCTTTCAAGGTTCATAAAACAGCCTATGGCTGAGTTCTGGGAGGAATACGGCTTTGAGCTGGCAGGCTTCTATATCACTGAGGTAAATCTCGATACCTCGTCTGCCGAGGGTCAGAAAATCGCAGAGGCTATGTCGGATCGTTCCGCACAGGCTATCGCCGGCTATACATGGCAGCAGAAACAGTCGTTTGACGTTGCCGGAAAAGCAATGGATAACAACTCTTCTATGGGTATTCTCGGTGTCGCTATGATGACAGGTGCGTTCTCAGGAAACAATTCTATGGGCAGCGCTATGATGCAGCCTCAGCCCGTTCAGCAGTTCGGCGCTCCTCAGGGTATGGGTTACGGTGCTCCTCAGGGTATGGGCTACGGCGCTCCTCAGGGACAGGGCGTGCAGAGAAGAGAGGTATTCTGCTCCAACTGCAGTAAGAAATTCTCCACCGAGTCCGCCTTCTGCCCTTATTGCGGCAACAAATACAATCCCTGCCCCATGTGCGGAGCCGATAATTCGCCCAACGCAACAAGATGTGTAACGTGCGGCTCGGTACTAAGTCAGAATGCCGTTAACGAAAACGTCTGCCCGAAGTGCCACAAGCCTGTTCAGCTCGGACAGAAGTTCTGCCCTGTCTGCGGAAATAAACTGCAGTAATTGTAGGGAGGTAATTATGAAAAAACGTAATTCGTCCGTATTCGGTTTGATCGCTTTTGCAGTCGGCACATTGATAATAGTGCTTGCCTATATACTTCTGATGCCGCTGTTCTCGTTCAATCCGGTGGCATACACCTTTTCATTCGTAAGCATTTTATTGACATATATTTTGTTTTTCCTGCCGATGCTTTTCGGCCCGTTCACAGGCGATGTCGCAGGCACTGTTCTCGGAGGAATGTTTTATTATCGTGGGTTGACGATATATGCGTTGCTTTCGGCTGTCAATATTGCACTGGTATTTGTCTTTATGCCGCTTGCGGTTTCGATAATAATACAGTGCATAGCTCTGTTTGTTCTTCTTTTGTGGGCTTTTCTCGGGCAGGTCACGAAGGAGCATATAGACGACTCTCTCCGTAACGAAGAGGTAAAGAAGTCCGTTGTGACGGAGCTTCGTAACAGAGCTGCAAAGCTTACTGCAATGACATCTTCTCTCGAAAGCGAAAACAAGATCCGTGCAAATGCAAGAAAGATCGAAGAAAATATGCGTTACCTTTCTCCGAGCGATAACCCCGAGGCTCGTGAGATCGAGCTGCAGATGCTCGCAAAGCTGAATGCGATATTAAACGATCCGCTTCTTACATCATCCGCAGGAGCCGAAAATGCGTCACTCAGCGGCAAGTTCAATGAGTTTGACATTCTTTACAAAGAACGTAAAAGTATATTATAAGAAAAGAGGATTGAAGATATGACAGGCAAGGTATTCAATACATCTTCCAATATTTATCAGGATCAGGCTAAAATTCTTTTTGATTATTATAAATCCGCCGCAGAAACCATAGTAGCGGCGGAAATGCAGGAAGAGCAGAACATGAAGGATCTGGTCATGCAGAAGAATCAGATGATAGATGCTCGTGACAAGGCGAAGAAAATGTCAACGATTATGTTCTGTCTGCTCATCACCTTCCCCGTAGGCATAGCACAGCTTCTTAAAAGTAAGAAATATCAGCAGGAGGTAGACCGCTTTGACGGCCTTATTGCCGAATGCAACGAACGTCACCGCAATATACGCAGGGACTATAAGGTCGAAAAGATCGGCGTTGTTTATGTTCCTGTAGCGACAAAGGTTCCGTTCGAGGATAAAAGCATTGTGCTTGATCATACAGGCTGCGTGGAAGACACCGACTTCAAGCTCAATATCCTCAATCAGCCCGATGATTTTCAGGATTCCGTTCAGCAGCTTTCCGATGCGCTTGAAACCATTCCCGTTGTCGAAAGCAACAGCTCGGCAGAAAGCGTCAACACCTCAGACTACTCCACATCTATACAGAACGTTACACTGTACGACTATATGGGAAATATAGACCGTCAGGTAAGAAATATCAGCTTCCTGCTTTCCGACAGCAGCAACGCCTCCGTAAGACTTCCTATCGTCAGCCCCGACAGCAGGGATTCGGAATATCTGCATGAATATTCGACCACTGACATAGGCGCACACGATTCGATCAACGTATTCGATGTTGACTTTGAAGAGCGCCTTGAAAAGTTTGCTTCGCTCAACGCTCTGAAGGATCAGATAAAATCGACCGGCGACTCCGACAGCAACGAGTACATCAAGCGCCTTATGAAGCGTCTTGCGGACTCTGTACAGATGCTTACAAAATCAAAGATTTCCTCGCAGAGCAAGCTTGCAAACTATACATCCTCCATATTCAATCTTGTTCTGAAGTCAGGATATACTCAGTACTCACCCACTCTTGAAGCGGAGGAGATCGAGAGAGCCAGAGCCGAGAGCTTTTTTGATTATCATACCGCTGTCAACGATTATGTTCCGTTTAACCTCAAGAAAAGCTCGCAGGTAAAATACGAGCTTTTCTCAGACAGCTGGATCGCCGAGGACGGCTCAAGAACTTCAATGCCGTTTGGTATGCACCAGATTGATGAAGAAATATTTATGCCTGTAATAGCCGCTCTTATGGAAGAAAACCGTGTAGAGCGTCTGAAGATATATAACAACATAGACGATCAGAAGAGAATGTATGTCGAAAGATGGAAGTCCGAGATAGGCAACTACTTCAGAGATAACCGTAAGACTGCGGACGATCTGATTACTCATATGCGTGAAACGTATGCAAGCTATATGAACGCATACAATATGTATCAGTCACTGGTTAAGACCAGCGATTCCATGAAGCAGGGCAAAAATATGGCTGAAAGCATCTCGAACAGCGAGGTTGCCGAAAACGATGCCCAGGCAGAGATGATTGCAGGATTTGAGGCACAGGCAAATCAGTGCAATCAGCAGCAGGAAGAATTTGCAGACTTTATGGATCGTGTAAACGAAAGCATAGACGAAAGCACAAAGCAGTTCGAATATATAGAATATTACGAAGGCTCTCTGAGAGATTCTATGGCGCATGATACGGCAATAGCTTTCTCCGACATCAATTCGCTCGATATGCGTCACAGAAATCTTGTCGGCGTAAGCCCGTTTGTTGCGGATAAGGCCGTACTCCTCCCCGAACCTGTCGTAAGCCCCGATGTATATGACAATCTCGGCAAGGATCTTGTCCGTATGGTCAACGATAATATCGGATCGCCTTATTCTTCCGCCCCGCTTTACGGCAATCCCACCGATGACAGCGGTAACGTTGCTGAGGGCAGCAATATGTACGACTCACTGCTTGACGAAGCTTCCGTTGCACCCGGCTTTGCTCAGCCCGAGCAGAATGCTCAGCCCGAGCAGAACGCTCAGCCGGAGCAGGATACATCTTCCGCCGAAGCTCCGGTAAATGATGCTTCCGTTACCGAAGATACAAACGGCGCATCACAGGTGCAGGAAGGAACCGAAAACTCCGCCTCACAGCAAACAGATCCCTCAACGGATACAAATGAGGAGGGATAAGTATGGCTGAATTTGATTTTGTTGTTGATACAACACCAATGGCTGAAACAGTTTCGTCCGTCTCCAATCACGTTACGGCGACCACTGCGGCTGTTGTTGCGATGCAGACAGCGGTCATAGCCTCTGAAAAAGCGTCTGCCAAAAAAATATGCAACAACGTTGACGCAGGCTTCCACAGCATTATCCGTTCTCAGCTGTCTATGAAAATATCGGTTGCGTATACCGAAATGCAGGCAAAGCTGGCGTTACTTCTTGAATACAGCAAGACGCTCAGAAAAACAAGGGATCGTATGGAATCGGATTTCAACCGTGTAAAAAGACAGTATTCCCAGATTTTCAAAGGCCTTGACAAAGCACTGGCAAACCGCATATCACAGCTTGACAAGAATGCCGTTGCAATAAGCGGAACCAGACAGAAGACAATACTCGGTATGTTCGAGCATCACATCCCGGAGGTTATCGTAACGTCCGGCGAGGTAGATAATACGAAGCAGAAAATTGCGGTTTCCAGGATTAAGGAAAAGACCGCAGGATCGCTTGACAATCTTTCGGGAAAGGTGAGCGAGAATCAGCTGTACAGATCTCTTATGGATACAATGCTGGACGACAGCAGCACCGAAAAAATGACTCAGGAATATATACCCGTGATATATTCCTCAAAGCAAAGCTCGCTGGTAGAGGATTCGTATGTGCTTAGCCTGAACTTCCCCGACTATCTTTCCGAGCAGGCAAAGAACAGCATAAGCCTTAATATCCTTAATCGTGAAGACTTGTTTAAAGATGATAAGAAAAGCGATTTTGAAAAAAGCACCATATCCGATGAATTCCAGTCTCTTATTTCATCATCGGCGGTAGACCGCAGAGTTGCTGAGCAGATGATGAGGCTGTTCCGACAAGGAGGCTGCTGATGAGTTATATTCAGACTTTTTCAAGTGTGCTAAACGTGTCGGGTTCGGTGACCGTACATTATCCGCCGAGCGAACACGGCGGCACGGTAACGGAATATTATCAACAGAACGTTCCGGTAAATATGAATGTCACAGTAAATACTGCGCCATTCGATCAGAGCGTTCAGTCCGCAAATTATCACGTTGACGGTCTTACTGCGTCCGTTGCGGCAATGAATGCGGCAAATTGTGCGGCTATCGCAGAATGCTCCGAACAGGTTTCCGACGGCATAATAAGCGGATTCTATAATCTGATCCGTAATGATATTTCCACGAAGAAAGCCGAAACAAACACATTGCTCCAGACAAAGACGGCACTTTTGCTGGAACACTCAAAAGCTGTTACTTCTATGCACAGCAGAATGCTCAAGGATTTTGAACGTGAGAAGGCTAAATACAGTGCCGTTATTTCCGAGCTTGACAAAGAGCTTGAAAGACGTGTTACCGAGCTTAATAAGCCTGCGTTCAGAATAGGAAAAAAAGTAAAGCAGGAGCTTCTGGTAGCGCCATTCTTGTCGGCGGCTGCCGAAACCGCCGATTCGCTCGGCAGTCATGGCGGTTCGGGAGAAAAGATAGCGATAAGCGGCATAAGGGAAAAGGTTTCCGGAGTTTTGCAAAGACTCGGAGATCTGCTGTTCAATAATCTTCATTACCGTGAAGAAATGCGCAATGCCTTATGGAACAGGAGCGTTGAACAAGACGAACAGCAGGCTTATATACCTGTTGCATACTGCGTTTCGGAAGGTCTGGAAAACAGTCAGGTAGTCAGCAGATGCTTTTCGTCTGACGTTACCGGAAAAGAACGGATCCTTGAGGCGACAAGTACATATTTAAAGGAAAACGGCAATGTAAGCAGACCGATACCGGACGATGAGCTGAATCTGATAGAGCAGGCTTTTTCAAATATGGTACAGGATAATTACACAGGATTATCCGATCGTAATGAATTTCAGGAACGTGTTTATTCCGAAATGCTTAGAATGTGGAAATCAGACTGCCCTAACATCAAACAGGTTTAATACTTGATTCAGGAGGAACAAATGAATACTTTAAACGAGATCAGATTTGACGATAAGGATCTTTTCTTCAATGACAATATTGTGAAAACAAGCATTCTTCCGCAAGGCACAAAGGACTTGAAAAGAAATATAAAGGTACAGGCGAATTCTGTTTTTGAAGGAAGCGTTTTCGGCAATAACGTTGAGATAGAAGACGGCGGCGTAATATTCAAGGGTGCGGTATTTGCTAACACCGAGCTTCATGTCGGCACCGATATATCCGGTACGGTAAAATTCAACAAGGCCGTTGCCGGTGCGCAAAGCATAGCGGCTCTTGTGGTGAAGGGCAGGGTGCTTTTCTGCTCCGATGTCAACGCACCGACCGTAAGGCTTAAAAACTGCTATATAGGCGGCAGCGTTTTCGGCAACGAGGTATATCTTGAAAACTGTGTTGTACTTGGCGGCGTGTTCGCAACAAAGAGCGTCAACATCATAAACAGTGTATTCGGCACATTCAATGCGCCCTGCATCGAGATTTCAGGCGTGAATTATATGCTGTATCCTGCGGCGTTTTCAATCGAGCCTCTTGCGTTTTTACCGCAGACAGAGCTTTATAATATTTCTATGGCACATCTCGGAGCCTTGTATAAAGGCGAGCCGGAAAATGAGAATACCGGCAAGATCCGTATGGATATTGACGACGATCATCAGCGTACAGTATTGCTTGACAATGATGACGGCTCGACAACGACCGTAAACAGCTACTCTGTTTCGGGCAGAGTGCTTGTAGCCGATCTTATAGATTTCGAGAAGCTCGAAAACCATTTCCTTATCGGTGCAGGAGCGCTTAACAGCCAGATTCTCAAAGCGTATTCGCTTACAAGGGCTGACGGCGAGAAAAAGGAGCTGACCGTAGAGAATATTGCAGACTTCTTCTTCAAGATAATTTCGGGTGCCGTTCAGATACAGGACATCAGCGGAGAAATCAGCTTCAATGATCTTAAAAAGGCATTTGAATAATAGAAAACGCCTGAAGGCGCAAAGATGCGTGTTTTCAGCACTTTATAGCCTGCCTGTGTGAAATTTACGGTTGCCGACGCTTGACACAGCGTTGCATTTATGATACACTAAACATATAATGAAGTATAAGTGCAAAGACCGTGTATGGCAAGAGTAACCGGGAAAAAGTTTCACAGAGAGCCGTGTAAGGTGAAAGACGGCAGACTGATTTACGGTGAAGTGCGGCTGTACGGATTTTTTATCCGGGTCGGCAGAGGGAACGTTAGACTTATCAGTATCTCTGCCCGTGTAGTCTGCGTTAAAGACATAAAGGGAGTGTAAGCTCCAAAGCGAAGTGGAACCGTGATAGAAATATCGCCTTCGTCTGTTATGCAGACGAGGGCGTTTTTATTTTCGGAGAAGGGTAGGAAACATATGTTCGATAAAATTAAAGCGGATATAAAATCGGTCAGAGAACGAGATCCTGCCGTAAAGAGCGATCTCGAGGTGTTTTTCCTGTATCCCAGCTTCAAGGCTGTAAGGGCATACCGCAGGGCACATAAATGGTACCTTAAAAAGCACTATTTCATCGCAAGGTGGATATCACAGCGTGCTTTGCGGAAAACGGGTATAGAGATACACCCAGGCGCAACGATAGGAAAGGGCTTGTTCATCGATCACGGAAGCGGCGTTGTAATAGGCGAAACTACCGAGATAGGCGACTACTGCACGCTTTATCAGAACGTAACGCTCGGCGGTACGGGTAAAGATACCGGTAAACGTCACCCCACGCTCGGCAATAATGTAATGGTAGGCTCAGGAGCGAGGGTTCTCGGTCCTTTCAAGGTGGGCGATAACGCAAAGATAGCCGCAAATGCCGTTGTGCTGTCGGAGGTACCGCCTAACTCAACTGCGGTCGGCGTTCCTGCAAGGATAGTCCGCCGTGACGGTCAGAGGGTAAATGCCTGCGACCTTGACCAGATACACATTCCCGACCCTGTGGCACAGCAGATATGTGCCTTGCAGAGCAAGCTTGAAACAATGCAGAGCGAGATAGATCTGCTAAGAGAAGAACTTAAAGAAAACAATATTAAATAAAAGCGAGGATAAGAAAATGCAGTTATATAATTCACTGTCACACAAAAAGGAAGAATTCGTGCCGAATGTTGAGGGCAAGGTAAATATGTACACCTGCGGACCTACCGTGTACCACTTTGCGCACATAGGAAATCTGCGCAGCTACATTATGGAGGATGTGCTTGAAAAGTACCTGCGCTATGTCGGTTACGATGTAAAGCGTGTAATGAACATTACCGATGTAGGACATCTGACAAGCGACGGTGACACGGGCGATGACAAGATGCTGAAGGGCGCAAAGCGTGAGCATAAGACGGTTATGGAGATAGCGAAGTATTACACAGACGCTTTCTTCGAGGACTGCACGAAGCTGAACATCAAGCGTCCCGACGTTGTAGAGCCTGCAACGCACTGTATCGCAGATTTCATCAAGGTGATTTCTTCCCTTATCGAAAAGGGCTACGCTTACGAAGCAGGCGGAAATATCTATTTTGATACCTCCAAACTCGAAAAGTATTATGTTTTCAACGATTTCAAGGAGGAAGACCTTGCGGTTGGTGTTCGTGAAGGCGTTGAGGAGGACGGTAACAAGAGAAACAAGGCTGACTTCGTTCTGTGGTTCACAAAGTCAAAGTTTGACGATCAGGAACTCAAGTGGGACAGCCCGTGGGGAGTAGGCTACCCCGGCTGGCATATCGAGTGCAGCTGCATAAGTATGAAGCATCTCGGTGAATATCTTGACATTCACTGCGGCGGCATCGACAACGCATTCCCCCACCACACAAATGAGATAGCACAGAGCGAGGCTTATCTCGGTCATAAGTGGTGCAACTACTGGTTCCACGTTCACCACCTCAATACAAACAGCGGCAAGATGAGCAAGTCAAAGGGCGAATTCCTTACGGTATCCCTGCTTGAAAGCAAGGGCTACGACCCCGTGATATACCGTTTCTTCTGCCTGCTGTCACACTACAGAAAGTCGCTCGTATTCTCTTATGAGAATCTTGATAATGCGAAGGGTGCATACGAAAAGCTGGTCGCTAAGATAGCACAGCTTTTAAAAGCGGAGCAGGGCGAGGTTGACAAGGCGGCTTACGATAAGCTCCGTGAGGGCTTCACCGCCGCTATGGACAACGATATAAACACATCGCTTGCAATCACTGCGCTGTATGATGTATTGAAGGCTGACACAACACCCACAACAAAGCTGGCGCTTATCGCCGACTTCGACAAGGTGCTTTCACTGTCGCTTATCGAAAAGGCAAAGGCGGTAAACGAAAAGCCTGCCGATACAGTCGAGGAGCTTCCTGCCGAAATTCTTGAGCTTGCCGAGCAGAGAAAGCAGGCACGAAAGGATAAGAACTTCGCACTTGCCGATGAACTGAGAGATAAGATAACTGCAATGGGCTACACCGTCGAGGAAACAAGACAGGGAACGGTTATAAAGAAGAAGTAAGATAATTAAAACGGGAGGTTGTTGCCTCCCGTTTGTTGCTTTATTCACTTAATTTCGGCTGACCGCACTTTGAGCAAACTTATTCTCTTGCGGATTGGCTTCCTTGCAATTTTTGCATATCCAACTCGGATTAGCCGGCTTCACTTTCGGAATAGAGGTTGGAACGGTTTTTGATATCTCTGAAACAGATTTTTTTAATCGACATTTTTGACTGCATTATTTTCAGATGTCTGCTGAGTGGCTGACTGAGCATCTGTAAGTGTCTGAATATTGCTGTTTATGTAGCGGCAGTATTTGAGCATTTCTTTTTCTGTTACAAGCTGTTCAGCCTTAGCCTGCAGAGAAAAAGAGATTGCCAGTGACGATATTAAGAGTGAAAAAGCAATTACAAGCGATGCAACAAGAACATACCAGCTGATTCCTGCTGTAGCGTCGAATCTGCACAAATCAGTAAAAACAGTCAATCCGGATAATGTAATGATTATTGAACTGATTACTCCTGAAACTGTAATTACTGTTGATAAAGTGTCGAGTTTCGATTCCATATTTTTTACCTCCGATATTCCATATAAATTTGAAAATAATTCCGTAAAAGAATTATAAACTAATTATAATTCTTTTACGGAATTTTGTCAAGCGTTTTTCCGTTATAATTCTAATTAAGAATATAAGGGGGAACGGCGTATGAAAATCCGCAAGAAAGAATACGGCACGGCAAATATGGTTGGCAGAAATATTGAGCGTTTACGCAAACAAAAGGGCATAAAGCAAAAGGATTTCATCGCTCGTATGCAGGTGTGCGGCTGTGATATCAATTCATCAAGCTATTCAAAGCTTGAAGGTCAGCTTCGGCTCGCAAACGATAAAGAGCTGTATGTTATTGCGAAAATACTCGGGGTAAGCGTTGATAAACTTTTTGAATGTTCAGACGGAGAATAAAATCATTTATATAATTTCTTAATACTCCGCCATAACCCCAAACTGCACTTTCGGATATATGCTTGACCTTACCGCCAACAATTATTTTGCTGTGGCAAACAAAAATAAGAGGTATAAATTATGCTTACTATGAGAAAAGGTTTTTCGATTTCCTTTGCCGATAAGCTAAGCGAAGGTTATAAAACGGACGGAAAATTCTTCACCGCAAACGTATCGGCGCAAAAAACTCTGCCGTTGCTTGAGGATTTCATAAAACTGCACGAAGATGAAAAATTGTTCTTTATTCTGGAGCTTCCCACTCCAAAAACCGCCGAGCCTAAGGACGAAAACGGGAACATCATCGCTTTCCACAAGGATATTTATTATCTTGACGATTGCACCTCCGCTATGATAAGAGATGTGCTGGATATTGTCGGAAAAATACTTCTCGATGACGGAATATCACAGTTCGGCGTCGGCTCTCATATAACAAACGATGAAATGATGATATGCAAGTACAACATCGTCAACCTGTACCGTAACGATGAGCAAAGCACCCTTTATGACGGATTTTTCGAAAATGCCGGCATACGCAAGGCGGATAACCTCGTCACCGCATGGGATATGCTTTCACCCACAACTCCGGGCGAATGCACGATGTGCGAACAGGACGGCAGGACAGTCTATGATATACCGCCCGTGTTCGCCGAGCTTGGAATGTATATGGCGGAAAGATGCGAGGAACAAGAATATTCACAGCGTGATATAAAAAGCATATAATACTAAAAAAGCGACAGAAGTTACGGTGGCTCCGCCCTTGAATTGCCGTACATGGCTTTACCTGTCGCTTTTTTGATTTCAGAACCCGTACAGGCGGTAGTTTTTACATAAATATTGCGAGAAATTTAAACTCCTGTTGCAAAAATCCACCCGTTATTCAGGATAAACACCGAAAAATGAATTAATAATGCAGGAATTTGCAGTATGACGGATATTTATATTCATACGTCATAATTGACAAAAAACGTCCCGATTCCGATAAAAAGAAGTGGAAAACCCGAAAATCAGTCATATCCGCAATCCGATTTCCAATATGCTGTTGGCACAACTGCATAACTGCTTTACGAATAATTCATCAAGATATTATGCAGATTTCACAAAATGCAAGAAACAAATAAAAAACTTGCAAAAAAGCGTTGACAAATCACCCCGCCGTCAGTATAATAATACTTGTAAGCAACGGAGCTACACGAACACAAAAAGTTCGTGCGGCTCCTTTTGTTTTAAGCGGGATTGCAAAAGTTCTGCAGTATCTGCAAAGGCGCAGAGGGGTGCAGATAGAATTTTTTCAGACCCGTTTCAAGAAAAAAGCGGCACAGCCGCAGTCAGAAAATTACCTATTGAAAGGGGCGGTTATCAATGGATTTCTTATCCACGCTAACTCTTGCTGCCGAGTCGGCAGACAAAATTCAGGAAACCGTTAACGCCACGATGTTCAACGTCGGCGACGGCAACGGTATATGGTACCTTATCGGTGCCGCATTGGTATTCTTTATGCAGTGCGGTTTCGCAATGGTTGAAACAGGTTTCACCAGAGCAAAGAATGCCGGCAACATTATAATGAAAAACTTAATGGACTTCTGCCTCGGTACGATTGCATTCGTACTTCTCGGCTTCGGTCTGATGCTTGGCGAAGATACATTCTTCGGACTTATCGGAGTTCCGAATCTTGACGTTCTTACTCAGCTTTCAGACTTCAACAGATGTGCAGAGTTCGTATTCAACTTAGTATTCTGCGCTACCGCAGCAACGATAGTTTCAGGTGCTATGGCAGAGCGTACAAAGTTCATCAGCTACTGCATCTACTCATTCGTTATCAGCCTTGTCGTTTATCCTATCGAGGCTCACTGGATCTGGGGCGGCGGCTGGCTCGCACAGCTTGGCTTCGTTGACTTTGCAGGTTCAACGGCAATACATATGGTCGGCGGTCTTACGGCTCTTATCGGTGCCGCAATGGTCGGACCCCGTATCGGCAAGTTCAGCAAGGACGGTAAGCCCAGAGCTATCTTAGGTCACTCAATCCCTCTCGGCGCACTCGGCGTATTCATCCTCTGGTTCGGTTGGTACGGATTCAACGGTGCCGCAGCTTCCAACGTAGATTACCTCGCAGATATATTCCTTACCACAACAATTGCTCCCGCAGTTGCAACGGTAGTAACGATGATTTTCACTTGGCTTAAAAACGGCAAGCCCGATGTTTCGATGTGCCTTAACGCATCGCTCGCAGGACTTGTAGCTATCACGGCTCCCTGTGCAGATACAGACGCACTCGGCGCAACAATAATCGGTATTGTTTCAGGCTTACTGGTTTGCTTCGGTGTTTGGCTGCTCGACTACAAGCTCAAAGTTGATGACCCTGTCGGCGCAGTAGCAGTACACTTCTTCAACGGTCTATGGGGCTCTATCGCAGTAGGCTTATTCGCAACAGGTAAAGGTCAGAACGGCATCACGGGTCTGTTCTACGGCGGCGGATTCAAACAGCTTGGTATCCAGTTACTCGGTGTTGTTTCGGTTTGTGCATTCACAGCAGTAACGATGTTCCTGACATTCTATATCTTAAAGCACACGATCGGCCTCAGAGCTTCAAGAGAAGAAGAGCTCAAGGGTCTTGATACAACAGAACACGGTCTGCCGAGTTCCTACGCAGATTTCGTTATCGCAGGCGACAGCGTATACAGCGGTTCTTCCGCAGAAGATACAGCAGTTGTTACTACGGCTGCTCCTGTTGAAACATCTGTACCCGTACAGCACGTTTCAAAGGCAAGAGCTCCTATCAGCGACAGCGATGTAAAGATGACAAAGGTAGACATTATCGCAAACCAGGAGAAGTTCGAAGTTCTCAAGCACGCACTTTCATCTATCGGCATCACCGGTATGACAGTATCTCATGTAATGGGCTGCGGTATGCAGAAGGGTTCAACTGAGTTCTATCGTGGTGTTCCCGTAGACGCAAGACTTCTTCCCAAGATGAAGGTCGAGATCGTAGTTTGCAAGGTTCCTGTTGAAAAGGTCGTAGAGGTTGCCAAGAATGCACTCTATACCGGTAAGATAGGCGACGGTAAGATTTTCGTATACGACGTTGAAAACGTAATCAAGGTTCGTACAGGCGAAGAGGCTTACGAGGCTCTGCAGGATAACGATTAACGGTAATCTGGAATTTAACATTGGTTCTTCCTTGAATGTTTTGCACCGTCCTTTTTATAAGGGCGGTGCATTTTTGCGTTAAACACTTGCTTTTTTCTCCGAAATGTAGGATAATATACTATAGATATTTATGCCCCGTCGGCAAATAAAAAACAAGAGGTATTACTATGCAATTCAGACAGGTAGATGTATATACGAAAAGTGAAGCGATACAGGTGCTTGTAATGCGCCTGTCCGAGCTTGGACTTAACGGATTTATAATTCACGATCCCGCCGATTTTGAGGAGTTCCTCGAAAACAAGGAATATAACTGGGATTATGTAGATGACAGCCTTATGGGACTTAAAACCGTAGAACCGCACATAACCTGCTATGTGCAGGATAATGAGCAGGGTGCGGAAATGCTCTCTGCGCTCGGCGGCACTCTTGATGAACTTAAGGAAAACGATACGGATGATTTTTACGGAAGCCTTGACGTAACGATAGATTGCGTGCGTGAGGAGGACTGGGCAAATAACTGGAAACAGTATTACAAGCCATTCACGGTAGGCGAAAAGCTGATAGTAAAGCCAAGCTGGGAAGAAGTAGAGAATACAGACGGCAGAAAGATACTTGAGATCGACCCCGCTTCGTCATTCGGAACAGGTCAGCACCACACCACACGTCTTGTAATGGAGCTTCTCGAAAAGCAGATACACGAGGGCGACAGAATGCTCGATCTCGGCACGGGAAGCGGCATACTGTCCATCGCAGGACTTCTGCTCGGCGCAAAGCAGGCGGTAATGGTGGATATATTCGAAAACTCGGTACGCACCGCAAAGGAAAATACCGAAAAGAACGGCTTCGGCAGTGATATGGTTTCCGCTTATATAGGAAATATCAGCGATGATGAGCCGCTCAGAGAGAAGATAGGCACAGGCTTTGATATAATTACCGCCAATATAGTAGCTGATGTAATCGTGTCAATGTCGCCCTATTTCAGCGGATTTTTAAAGAAGAACGGCAAGCTGATAGTGTCGGGCATTATCACCGAGCGACTTGACGAGGTGCTGTCGGCACTGAAGGAAAACAATATAAAGGTTGAAAGCATATCGGAAAAAGAGGGCTGGAACGCTATTCTTTGCACCTGCAATCCGTAACGTAAAATGCGTATGCACCATATAATGAGATAAACTGTCAGAAGGAGTTGATCTTATGAGTGGTGCATACTTAATGCTTTTCGCTATGATTTTTCTCGGTATTATGGGGGCTGTTAACGTTATTCTTTTCATCGGAAATCTCGGCATGCCCGCCACTCCGCCTGTCAGCGTAACGCCCGACGGCTGTGACGATGTGGAGGGAAAGGTAAGAGCCGCCCTTAAAGCGACAGACGGCAAGGTTATAATAAATGCCGGCGAAGAATTGCTCAGCGACAGCGAGTTCGCTGTTATATGCCGTAATCTTATCGCTGACTGTCCGAGAGTGACACTTAGAGCGTCAAAGAAAAAACAGATATAGAATCTGAAGAACTGGAGGCTGCGTGTTGGATAATCAGAAGGTCGATATTTCTGTAGAGCTGAGCGGCTCTGTGGAGGACGTTATATATAAAAATGCCGATAACGGCTACACTGTCATAAATCTCGGCTGTGACGAAGGACTTATAGCGGTAGTCGGAAATCTGGGCGATGTGAACGAGGGCGAACGGCTTAGTCTGCGTGGCGGATGGATAACAAGCCCTAAGTACGGCAGACAGTTCAAGGCGGCAATGTGCGAGCGCTCAATGCCGGAAACGGAAAGCGAAATATCCGCCTATCTCGGCTCAGGCGTTATAAAAGGGCTTGGCCCCGCCATAGCAAAGAAAATAGTAAAGCAGTTCGGTACGGAAGCACTGGATATAATAGATAACGATTGTATGCAGCTCACCGTGATAAAAGGCATAACCTCCGACAAGGCGCTGTACATATCAAACGAATATCACAAGATAACAGGTGTAAACGAGGTCATAAAATTTCTCGGCGAATATAATTTCGGACCTGCCCACGCAATAAGCGTATGGTCTGCATTTGAGCACGACAGCATAAAGCAGATCAAGACAAACCCCTACATACTATGCACAAGCGGCATAGATATAGATTTCCGTTCGGTCGATCGTATGGCGGCAGATCTCGGCTTTGATGCGGAGAACAGCGATCGTGTACGGGCAGGTATAGTGTACGTCCTGCACGAAAACGCAAACGCAGGTCATACCTGCCTGCCGACCGAAAAACTGCGTGAATCCGTCTGCGATAATCTCGGGATTGAACGCAGACAGTTTGAATCCTGCCTTGACGACTGTGAGGAAAAGGACTGGGTAGTAAGAATAACGCTCGGAAAGCGTGAGTTTGTGTATCTCCCCGAATACTACCTTGCCGAAACTTATATTGCGAAAAAACTTGCCTTTATGCTGAGAACCTCCGCACAGTACGAAAAGGATTATTCCGATGAGATAAGAGGAGTAGAATTTTCGGAGAATATACAGTACGAGGATCTTCAGCGTGCGGCTATCAGTGCCTGCCTTACAGGCTCTGTATTTATTCTGACGGGCGGTCCCGGCACAGGTAAAACCACGACCTTGAACGGTGTTATCAAGATTCTTAAAGCGCAGAAGAAACGCATACTTCTGTGCGCCCCGACAGGCAGAGCGGCAAAGCGTATGTCTGATCTTACAGGCGAGCCTGCAAGAACTATCCACAGATTGCTTGAGGTCGATTTTACCGCAAAGGGCGAGCTTAAATTCAAGCGCAACGAAACAAATCCGCTCCCTGCCGATGTAGTAATAGCCGATGAAATGTCGATGGTTGACGCACTTCTTATGTGTTCGCTTGTAAGAGCGATTAAGCCCACATCTAAATTCATTATGGTAGGCGACTCAAATCAGCTTCCGTCCGTAGGCGCAGGAAACGTGCTGAAGGATCTTATAGCGTCGCATTATATTCCGTCAGTGGAGCTTAAAGAGATATTCAGACAGGCGGCACAGAGCCTTATAGTAACAAATGCTCACAGGATAGTAAATGGCGAATTCCCCGTACTTGACGACAGACAGAATGACTTCTTCTTTATGAACAAGTCGCTTGAAAGCGATATTGCCGAACTTGTGATACAGCTTGCAAAACAGCGTCTGCCCGACACCTACGGATTTTCGCCGATAGACGATATACAGGTGCTTTGCCCCACAAAAATGGGTATGGCAGGAACAAAAGAACTTAATAAACAGCTTCAGTCAGCCCTGAACCCTCCGTCACAGAATAAGGCAGAGCTGAAATTCTTCGATGTTATTTTCAGAACAGGCGATAAGGTAATGCAGACGAAGAATGATTATGATGTGCTGTGGACAAAAAACAATGAAAAGGGAAGCGGAATTTTCAACGGAGATATAGGAATCATCCGCTCGGTAGACCGCTTTTCCCAGAACGTGACCATAGACTTTGAGGGCAGAGTAGCGATATACACCTCCGAAATGCTGAGAAGGCTCGAACACGCTTATGCCATCACGATACATAAAAGTCAGGGCAGCGAGTATGATGCGGTGATAATTCCGATAACCGCCTTCACGCACAACCTGCTTTACAGAAATCTGCTTTACACGGGAGTTACCCGTGCCAAGAAAATGATAATAGTTATCGGCACAAAGGAGCTTGTGAAAACAATGGTGGATAACAACAGGAAGATGCTGCGTTATTCGCTGTTAAGACCGCTGCTCGAAATAGAGATGAACCGCAAGGATACCGAAGAAACCGATGACGAAAAAACACAGAGCGATTAATATCTCCATGATATAAAAACAGGATGTGCTTACTTCCTACGGTCTGCTTGATGCAAATAAATACAATTATGCTGTCTTTTCATAAACCGATTCGACATTGGCATAGTATGTAATTCCTTCTCTTGAAATTAAATAATTTGTAACTCCGAAAAGCACCTTCTCGCCTTTAGCAAGGTTCGCCTTACAAACTACTTTGAACATTTCATTTCCGCAATTCACCCAATAACGTATCCCTTTACATTCTATAACCACACCGATAAAAGTATCATATTTTTCAAATAACATAATTCTGTTCCTCCTTGCAAAAAAAATATACAATAAAAGCATAGCCGACCGGCTATGCTTTTATTGTACCGCCACCCGCATAAATATGCTAGGCTAACTTTTCTGATTTTTGGGAATATTTTTAGCCTCGTTCAGCTAAATTCGGAACATTTAATTCGATTGAATATGATTGCTCTTATTTGATTTCATATACCAGAAAATCTCTCACTGCAACTTTTTCGCTGATGTAATCATCATATGAAATCCGATTTTCTTTCAGATAACTCTTAGTAATTTCATCTATGGAAGCTATGTATTTCTCTTTATGCTTTTCAATATATTGCTTATAATATGGACTTTCATCATTAAATGTGTAATAAGTTTTGCTCATGACTTCGTAGTTGCTTATTTCGAAATTTCTATGACTGTAAAGATTTGAAGGGCTGACGGTAGCTGCTATAAAATTACTGCTGTCTTTTGAAAGATAATAGCACAATTTCAAAGTAAGCCTCTGAAAGCCAAGACCTCGATACGTCATTCCGCTTTCTCCCGGATTTACAATCACAGCATCATAAATCGAAAAGCTTGATGATTCATCGATCTCCTTTTTTTCCATCCAATCAATTACAAGTTTACTTGTCTGATAATAATCACAAAGTTCCGTTTTGTCTTTTGTGATATTAGGTATGATTATAGCTTCACACACAAGTATATTTTCACCGCCTGAAACATCTTCGATCACCCAGATAAATCCATTATCTATTCCGTATTCTAATTCATTTTCTTCGCTTCTTATGAATATTTTTCTGCTGAACGGCGAAGAAGGCGAATTTATCTTTATAAGCCCCTCTAGATCATTTTCAGAAGCCGGTCTTAATCTGAATTTTGTTTTTACATTATTACGGTTTACCAGAGAAAAATCCAATACCGCTTTTTTATTCTGTGAGTAACTTTGATAATAATCATATGCTATATGTGACAGCAACAGATCATTTTCAGGATGTACAATATATCTCTGATTTATTTTGTTTCTGACCTCAAAATCATAATAATCATATATTTTTTCGTATGCGTTGAAAATCGGTGTATAAATTTTCGAATCTTTAAAAATAATCTTTTCCTGAATATATTTGTTATTGACTGCCGATGTAAAACTATTTGCGACAGAATTAAAAAATGATAAAAACTCATAAGTACCGTTTAAGAGATTTCTGGACAACTGATTTAAATAATCGATATAATCTTTCAGTTCTGTCTGAAGTGAATCATCATTCAAATCTTTGTCATTTTCTATATACCGTCTGATTTTGTTAAAGCACGAATCTATATATTTTTTATTAGCCGGCAATTTATCATTTAAGTCAAATGATATAGTTGCAGTCGGATCACCGTTTATCTGAATGCAAGCTGCAACTGTCTTAAGAAAATAGTTTGCAAGCCTCAACTTCAATTCGCTGATATCGCAATATAAAAAATCTATACTATCAATATTTGTTTTCAGTTTTTTGACCTTAGTGTTAATCGGACAATCGAGTCGCAGCCATTTATCAAGAATTGTATCCAATATTTCTTTAAGTTTGTGTGCTATATCCTCGTCTGTCGCATTGTCATTGCCGGATAATTCTTTAATCTCTTTGCATATATAACTGCAATCTTCTACTGAGAACTGACTGCTAACTCCATATTTGCCGAACTTGTTGTTGTAGTATTCACGTATATCAGGAATTTTACAATTCAACGGACTCTCGGTTAAATCTTCCCATTTATACTCGGTCAAAATTTTTTGAATGTTGCTTCCGGATTTTAAATACTTGAATTCATCGCCGTTATTGTTCATTTTATTATAATCGATAAAAACAAGTTTAATAATCATGCTGTTGTCGACTTTCAAAACATTTCCAATTGTAAAAATCAAGTATTGCAAATCAAATACAGGTACATACGATTCAAGTAATATTTTATGCCGTTCTTCCAGCAATTCCAAAAAAGGTTTCATCGACATGGAATTTTTCATATCGGCAGAAACAGTCTTTTTGTTTGTTATGGGATTATCTTTATAAAGTTCATTTTCATCCTTGCAAACCGGAAACAGAGAAACAATCAAAAGGTACAGCAGAGCTTCAGCGAGAGTTTTTTCGTTTGATTTAAGCTCATTAATAAGATAAACCAGCTTATTTTTTTCATACCATTCGCAGCTTGCAAATTCAATCATTTCAAAGACGTCCATGTTGTCTTTTATATTAATGTGCCATTTGGATCCTTGCCTATTTTCGATGATCTTTTTAAGGTGCTCTACCCACTTATCGATATTATCTTTCATGGCTTCTTTGAATTCAATTAAAGCTATCTTCTGCTCAAAACGTATATGGCCATCGTTATCTAAGTAATTGCTATTTCTATTAAACAAACTTGTGCTTATTTTTTCATTAGCGTAATAACCGCATCCGTTATATAAATCTGTTTCAAAAATTTTGTTAAATATCGTTGTATAAGATAACTTTCCACGTACAGATACAAATATTGTCGGAGCTTTTCCGTTATCGTCGACGACTATTCGTCTGATAATGTTTCTAAAAGAAAATTCTTCTCTATTTTTCATATACCAATCTCCTTTTCAAAATTTAGTTCGTATTCAAACTACAGATACTCCAGATATAAGTATATCACCTTTATTTTTGAAAATCAATACAATGCAAAAACAGTGATTTATGTTCCGAAAACCATGACTTATATTCCGAAATGTACACAAAAATCAAAATTATATCTATTTTTCATCAAATTTATCTCGTTTGTGTTAATTGAGTACCGAAAATCGTCATGCTATAATAATCATAGCGAAAACGAAAGGAGCTGATTCCCATGAATAATACGTCTTAACTCAAACAGGCACCGCATCATAAAAACTCAAACCCAATTCAAGTAGGAGGAAAACAAAATGTCAAGATCAATAATAATGAAGAAGATCGCCACAATTGCAATGGCAATCCTGATGATGATAACTGCAACCTGCACAGGCACATTAAGTTCGATATCGCCCTCAGCTGATTTTTCTATCTCCGCCTCTGCTTCTGCGGCAAGCTACACTGTAAACGATGCAAGAAAAGACCTCGCAAAAGTGAAGAGCCATCCTTATGTCATATCATACTACCGCTCTACGAATAGAAAGCCTGTTGTGAAAGCCGTCCAGCGTCTCATAAACTACATCACCGGAAGCAAACTTGCTATTGATGGCATTTTCGGCGATGGTACACGCTCTGCTACCAAAACCTTACAGCGCCGTAACAATATTACCGCAGATGGTATAGTTGGAAGAGAATGGGAAAAGGCGGTTGAAAAGTGCCTTAATAAGCTTGCTTCAAAAAATACCGTCAAAAGCTCCAAAACTTCAGGCGTAAAGCTTGACCTTAATCGTGCAAGAGAATACGCAAAAGCCCATTGGAGTAAGAGCCGTAGAAACCCCCACTACAATTACTACGCAGGTAATAATTGTGCAAATTATGTCAGTCAGATCCTTGAGTATGCCGGACTTAAGACAGATTCAGGTTGGCACAACGCAAAATACAATTACATTAATTGTGGTGGTTTGCAGAATTACCTCTATAAGACATATAATGTAAAATATGATAGAAATTTAAATATAAAAGCCGGAGATATAATTGTCACGAACGGCGATCTTGGCCATGTGATGTTTGTGATGGAGGTAAAAAATGGAAAAATAATTGCCAATGCAAATACTAACGACCGAAATCAGACAACTGTCAATCGTTCTGTTATATATGGAGTGATACACACAAGCGTCCTTTTTTAACCGCACAACATAGCAACGAAAGCCGGGCATCAGCCCGGCTTTTTTCGCATCATCACCCTAATTCTTGTCTTCTTCGTTCTTCTTCTCTTTTCTGAACACGAACACCTTGCTGAAAACATAGTTCAGCACCAGTACAACAATGTTCGAGAACACCTTAGCGCAGAACTCATAAAGCCCGTTCTCGATGCCCGGAAGATTTACAAGCAGGAACATTATTATAAGGTCGACAAACAGCGTGAACAGCCTTGCCGCATAGAATGACAGCGCCTGAAGGGTGTTTTTTGCAAAGCCCTTTACCTTGCTTTGAAATACCCATATCCTGTTTGTGATATACGCAAATGTCACCGACACTATCCACGATATGATGTTGGGCAATACCGTTGAAGAATCCCCTCCGCTGAAATTGAGCCTGTACGTCCATTTTAAAAACAGAGGTACACTTTCTTCACTCGGGAATATACAACGGATTATAAAGTACGTCACTATCGACACAAGCGTTGTAAGCGCCCCGAAGATAACATACATTATTATCTCACGGTATCTTGTGAAAAGCTCCTTCCACTGTGACGGGTGCAGAGCCATTTTAAATATTTCCTTGATCTTGTCCAATTACATATCCGCCATTTCGTCAAAATCTTCGCTGTGCAGATTGTCTTCGCCCATATCGCCGTGACCGTGCAGGTTTGCACCGACCATATCTCTGCCTCTTACCATATACTTGTCACGTTCCAGCTTTACCGCCTCGTCAAGTATCTTCTTAACCTCTCTCGGCTTTTTGACGGATTTAAGTTCCTTGTTCGGAGTATCGCAATCCCTTGACGTTACCACGATAGTACCGCATCCGACCATCCTCTGACCCAGCGACAGCTTCATAGTCTTGTCGACTATCTTGTAAAGCTCGATTTCGTCCTCCTTGATATTGAGAAATCCCACCTTCGTATATAATACGCTTGACGTAATTATATATCTTGTAAATGAGATAGGCATACCCATTATGCACTTTTTGCCGGTCCACAGAATTTCGCCGTAATCACGCTCGAGTTTTTCCATTTTAGCCATTACATTTTTTCCTTTCACTTACCAGAGCTTGTTTTCGTGCGGACATCGGCTGACAGCGAAAGCCGCCCTCATCTCCACAAAACAACCGCACTTACTGCACATACCGTTTATAAGGCAGTCGCACTCCGTACATATTTCAAGACGTTTTTTGTACAGCGCTTCATCAGCTTTTTTCTCGTCGGGAATAAGCTCTATATTCTCTTTGATATTCTGAAACGCCTCGGCACTCATACGGCTCAGCAGACATCTTTTGCAGACGTTCATGAAAGAATTATCTCAGCAACACTGCAGGGCGGAAGCGTGAATGTTATTCCTTTGTCGCTCTTTGTTACCTTGTCAAATTCCGTGATTGTAACGTTTTCCGGCTCATCAAAGGTATTGTGAGCATCGCTCTTAGCACTCAGTATCCTTGCCCTTACAGAGTCAAAACTGAATCCGCATATATCCGCTTCGATCGTTCTGCATTCCGTAAGCGAGCAGTTTGAAACCGTTAAAGTCATTTCGTTGTCGCTGTTTACCGATACGCTCTGCGAAATAACGGGAAGATTATATCCCTCCTGCTTTTCGTCCGCTATACTGCTGTAGCACAGCTCTGCGTTCTGGTGGTTCTTGTACAGGTCGAACACATGATATGTAGGTGTCAGTATCATTCTCTCGCCTTCCGTAAGGATAAGCGCCTGAAGAACGTTCACCGCCTGCGCAAGATTCGCCATAGAGATCCTGTCACAGTGGCTGTTGAAAATGTTCAGATTGATCGATGCCACCATAGCGTCACGCATCGTATTCTGCTGGAATAAAAATCCCGGATTAGTGCCTTCCTCTACATTATACCACGTTCCCCACTCATCTACAACCAGTTTTATGTTATTTTCGGGATTATTTACATTAAGAATATCGCAGTGACGCTTTACAAGAGTTTCCATATACCACGTTTTTTCAAGCGTTATGTAATATTCCTCGTCGGTAAATCCGGTAGCGTTGCCCTTATTTTCCCATTTTCCCGTAGGCACAGTATAGTAGTGCAGGCTCACCGCATTCGTATGCCACGGCTTGATATTTTCTGTTATAACCTTCATCCAGTTGTAATCATCCGCACTCGGTCCGCAGGCGACCTTGTAAAGCTGATTTGCCCCGTAGTTCCTGCAATACGTCTGATACTGCCTGTAAAGTGCGGAATACTGCTCCGGCGACATATTTCCTCCACAGCCCCAGCTCTCGTTTCCGACTCCGAGATATTTCAGCTTCCACGGCTTCTCCCTGCCGTTCTTCTTTCTTAACTGCGTCATAGGCGAATCGTTGTCCGAGGTGATATATTCTATCCACTCTGACATTTCCTGCACAGTACCCGAGCCGAGATTGCCCGACAGATACGGCTCACAGCCTACCATCTCGCAGAAATCGAAGAATTCGTGCGTGCCGAAGCTGTTGTCCTCCGTCACTCCGCCCCAGTGGGTATTTATCATCTTCTTGCGCTGTGACTTTTCGCCTATGCCGTCCTTCCAGTGATACTCGTCCGCAAAGCATCCGCCCGGCCAGCGCAGGACAGGCATCTTAATATTCTTAAACGCCTCGACAATATCGTTTCTGATGCCTTTCGTGTTCGGAATACTGCTGTCCTCCCCGACATAGATACCATTGTAGATACATCTGCCCAGATGCTCCGAAAAATGACCGTAGATCTCCGGGTTTATATGCCCCTTTCTGTCACTGCCGTTTATGTACATTTTTGTGCTCATAGCTTTTTCCTTTCTTGATGTTTTATGCAAAGCCTGTTTACGACACATCTTGCCGTATGTATCGATTTTAGCATAATAACAGCATTTAATCAATAACTTTTTGTGCAAATTCACGCAATTTAATTTGTTGGCTCGGTTGACACAAACAGGGTAAAGCTATATAATATTATAGAAAACAGCATAGAAAAGAGGTATTTTATGAGTTATAAAGCACTTATTTTTGACCTTGACGGTACGCTTTTGAATACGATTGACGATCTGGGCGACAGCGCAAATCACATTTTGTGCAAATTAGGATTTCCTACCCACACGATAGACGAATACAAATATTTTGTCGGAAACGGCATACCTAAGCTGATAGAGCGGTGCTTACCGCCCGACAGACAGGAGTATAAGGAACAGGCGCTCGCTATGTTTATGGAGTATTATTCCGCTCACAGCGAGGATAAGACCGCCGCCTACGACGGCATACCCGAGCTTTTACGTTCCGCCCGTGAAAAAGGTATGAAGCTCGGTGTCATAACCAACAAGGCGCACGATATAGCACAGCAGGTCGTTCCGCATTTTTTAGGCGGCGGCGTGTTCGATTATATAAGAGGACTTGACGACAGGATAAAGGCGAAGCCCTGTCCGGATGGTGCGCTTGATGTAGCGGAAAAGCTGGGTGTACAGCCCTGCGAGGTGCTGTACATAGGCGACAGCGGAGTCGATATGCAAACCGCCGTAAATGCAGGCTTTACCTCCTGCGGAGTTTTGTGGGGCTTTCGCACCGAAAAGGAGCTTCGTGACAACGGTGCAAAGTATATCGCCCGTAAGCCCGCAGACATTCTTGAAATAATAAGCAAGTGAGGACAGTATGAGAAAACAGTTTCTTGAGATAGGTAAGATAGTAGCAACGCAAGGACTTGGCGGCGAAGTCAGAGTACAGTATTACTGCGACAGCGCCGATGTTATATGCAGCTTTGACAGGCTGTTTTTGGGAAAGGACAAGCAGGAGCTTGAGGTCGAAAAGGCACGTCCCCATAAAACTCTCGCCGTGCTTAAACTCGGCGGTATAGATAATGTTGACGAGGCTAAGACGATAGTCGGCAAAATGCTGTATATGGATCGTGACGATGTAGAACTGCCCGAGGGCGTAAACTTCATTCAGGATCTTATCGGCCTTGAAGTCCGTGACGCAGATACGGGCAAGGTTTACGGCAAGGTCACCGACATATACCAGCACGGTGCGGCGGATGTATACGAGCTTAAGACCCCCGACGGCAAGGAACTGATGTTCCCTGCAATTCCTGAGGTTCTGCTCGAAAAGAATATAGATGACGGCTATCTTGTTATAAGACCGCTTGACGGCTTGTTTGACGAAGAATAAACGGAGAACCTATGATAAGGATTGATATAGCTACCCTCTTTCCCGATATGTGCGAATCGTACCTGTCGGAAAGCATAGTCGGCAGAGGAAGAAAAGCAGGTCATATAGATATACATTGTCACAATATCCGTGACTATGCCGGAAACAAGCATAACCGTGTCGATGACAAGGCTTACGGCGGCGGCACGGGTATGGTCATGCAGGCACAGCCTATATATGACTGCGTAACGGCAATAAAGCAGGAGTCGGATGCTTCTCCCCGTGTGATATATATGTCGCCGCAGGGCAGAGTGCTGACGCAGGATATTGTAAAGGAGCTTGCCGCAGAGGACAGCCTTATAATACTTTGCGGACATTATGAAGGTGTTGACCAGAGAGTGCTTGACGAGTTGAATGCAGAAGAGATCTCGGTAGGAGATTACGTTCTGACCGGCGGCGAGCTTCCTGCGCTTATACTGACCGATGCGATAGCAAGACTTCAGGACGGAGTGCTACCCAACAGCGATGCCTACAGCATAGAGAGCCATTATAACGGCCTGCTTGAGCATCCGCAGTATACCCGTCCGGAGATATGGCACGACAGAGCCGTTCCCGCTGTTCTGCTGACAGGCGCACACGATGCCGTTGCAAAATGGCAGGAAGAAACCGCCCTTGAGGTTACTCGCAGAAAACGTCCGGATATGCTGTATGACCACCGTGTGAACGGCGAGCCTTACGCAAGATATATCCGTGTGTTCGTACCGCATAAAGAACGTGAATACGATATAGTCGCCTTTATGAAGATGATATTTCACAGGCGCATTCTCACAAACCGTGAGCAGAAGATATTAAAGCGTATGATGCCGGTGCTTGATTCACTGCCGACGCCACCCGAATGCGAAGAAAACAGCCGTATATGGCTGAATGCGAAAAACGCAGGACGTATTCTCGATATGTACGCTCCGCTTTTTGATATGCTGAGAGAGCACGGTATAGATTACCGCATAGAGTACAGCGACACCCCCGACGGAAAGCCCGTCGCCGAAAACGAAAATTTCACCGTGTTCGCATAAAATCGTATACGAAAGCCGCCGATGAGCAGTTCACTGGCGGCTTTATTGCAAACGGTATTGTTAAATGCCCGCTGAAAATTTTCAATCGTTGCCGTAATTCAAGTAAGACGGTATTCTGACAGTACGCACCCTGCCCATAAATTCGGCACGGTATTTGTTTTTGCCTATAGGTGTCAGAACTCCGAGCGGCGTTATTTTGCAATCTCCGCCGTTCATCATGTCCCAGTCCCTGCACCCCGTCTTATAGCGCTTGAGGTAATAATATGCCGTTCTCACTTCCGCTGAGGAAGCCGCAATATCATTCAGTATACAGTCCTTTTTGTTCATCGCCTTGAAGGTTTCCGCCACCTGAAGCACATCGCCGACAATAGGCAGAGCGGCGGCAGGAGAATTTACCTCTATAGGTATCATTATGTTACAGCCCTTCGTGAATTTCATTTTGTAACAGCAGCCCGTTTCGTCACGCATTATTTTTGTAAAACGTTTCATTGTATCAAACTGTGCTTTTTTGATTATGTAACCAAAAGCAAAAATAATTCCGCCTATGATCATCAGCAGGACAAGATTTTTATTACCGGTCACTCCGGCAAAAACCGCACCCCCGATAAATATAAAGGCTATTACGCAGGCTATCACCGTTATGTGTGTTTTCTTCGGAACATCATCGTCCATTCCGTACAGCCTGCACTTTGCTATTATTGCTTCCTCACCGCCCGGATAATTCGTCACATATTCCTCGTAACTCATTTTTTGCTCCCCTTCTCCGATTTTAAATAATTATAGCACAATAAGCCTTGCCGCTAAACCGTAAGTCTATAAATTTACGGTAAAATTATATTAAACCTGCCACACCTCGCCTGTAAGTTATGTGCTTGTATGGCTTAGCGCCGACATTCACATCTCATTATATAAGTTTATTCTCTTTTCATCTTTAATAGCGGCACAAATTCATCTTCTGTGATTTTTTCGCCGGTAAGGCTGAATCCGTTGCGGCGATAAAAATCTATTCCACGCTTGTTGTATTCAAGCACCCACAGCTCATTGACGGCAAAATTGTTGATAGCGTAACCGAGAAGCACTGCGCCTATGCCCTGATTCTGAAAAAGCGGCTCTACATACAGCTTTTCGATCTCGTTGCCACAAATGCGTATAATGCCTTTTATTACACCGTCGTCATAGACAAATGTGTTTTTAAGTGCGGCTGAGCCTGCTGAATATTCTTTGGCAGTGTCAAGGACGTTCAGTTCACCGAAATAAAAGGCGTCATTTCTGAAAAACGGGTAGAAATTTACCCTGTAATTTGTGACGATTATTTCTGCGATGCGTGAAGCATCGGACTCGGTTGCGGGGCGTATATGTGTCATTTCTGTTCTCCGTTTGATTATGATTAAAGCCGTTGCGGTATTCCGTAACGGCTTTAGTGTTATATGCTGATTACTTTATATCAAGTGCTGATTTAAGCTCGTCAACCTTGTCTGTCTTTTCCCATGCAACGTCAAGGTCTGTGCGTCCCATGTGACCGTAAGCGGCAAGAGGTCCGTACTTTGTATTTCTTAAATTCAGTGAGCTGATTATCGCACTGGGGCGAAGGTCGAACACCTTGCTTACAGCAGCTGAAATTTCGCTGTCGGGCTTTATGCCTGTGCCGAATGTATCAACAAAGACAGATACGGGCTGTGCAACGCCGATAGCATACGCAAGCTCGACCTCGCAACGCTTCGCTATGCCTGCGGCTACAATGTTCTTAGCAACGTGTCTTGCGGCGTAAGCGGCTGAACGGTCAACCTTTGTGGGATCTTTTCCCGAGAATGCGCCGCCGCCGTGTCTGCCGACACCGCCGTATGTATCTACTATTATCTTTCTGCCCGTAAGACCACTGTCGCCCTGAGGACCGCCTACTACAAAGCGTCCTGTGGGATTTATCAGCATCTTTGTGTTCTCGTCAAGCAGTGAAGCGGGAACGGTAGTCTTTATGACCTTTTCGATAATATCGGCTCTGAGCTGTTCCTGCGTAACATCAGCCTTGTGCTGTGAGGAAACAACGACAGTGTCAATTCTTGATGGAGTGCCGTCCTCATTATATTCTACCGTTACCTGTGTCTTTCCGTCGGGGAGAAGATAGGGTATCTCGCCTGACTTTCTTACTGCTGTGAGCTTCTTTGAAAGTGCGTGAGCAAGGGAAATCGTAAGGGGCATAAGCTCCTCGGTTTCATCACACGCATAGCCGAACATCATACCCTGATCGCCTGCACCTGTGTCAAATTCATTGTTATCTCTGCCCTCGAGAGCGTTGTCAACGCCCATAGCTATATCGGGGCTCTGCTTGTCAAGGGTCGTGAGGATAGCGCAGGTCTTGTAGTCAAAGCCGTAGTCGCTGTTATCATAGCCTGTTTCCTTTATGACATCTCTTGCTATTGCAGGAATGTCAACGTTTGCCGTTGTCGTAATCTCGCCCATTATCAGAACCATACCTGTTGTGGCGCATGTTTCGCAGGCTACACGGGCGTTCTTGTCCTGTGCTAATATCGCATCAAGCACACCGTCTGAGATCCTGTCGCAGATCTTGTCGGGGTGACCCTCTGTTACGCTTTCGGAAGTGAATAAGTATTTTGCCATTGATTTTTCCTTTCATATAGCGGTTTTAAACCGTATCCCATACGCATATACCTGCGTAAAACTGCATTAAAAAAAGCCCCTTTCGGAGCTTGCTGACTGCCTGCTCCTCATCTTTCGGTCACAGCCCTTGCCGTGCCGTAGGAATTAGCACCATTTTTCGCAAAGAAAGCTCAAGCGAAACGGTTGCTGGGTTTACGGAGCCTGACTCCCGATCTGCATTTTAATGCAGAAAATGTAAACCGCTCTTGATAAGGGATTTTTCCGATTGATATTGTAGCATAAGCAAATGCGTTTGTCAAGTAAAATGAGAATAATTTTTGTTTTAACGGCATTGAAATTTATAGGGAGTTAAAAATGTCGGAATACACTATAAATAAATATAGAACGGCTGTTGAATTGTACCGTGAAAAATGGTATAATTTAATAGAGTAACGATTTCAGGAAACAACGGACGAAAGGGTGCAAGGAATTACAATGAGTTTTGTTACGCTGAGCGATATTACAAAGCAGTACCGTATGGGCGATATAATAATCAACGCAAACGATAAGGTCAGCTTTGACATTGAAAAGGGCGAATTTGCAATAATCGTAGGACCGAGCGGTTCGGGCAAGACTACGGTGCTTAATATACTGGGCGGTATGGATACCGCTACATCGGGAAGCTTTTATGTAGACGGAAGTAAGATAAGCGGTTACAGCAGAAAAGAGCTTATCGACTACAGAAGATACGATATAGGTTTTATATTCCAGTTCTATAATCTCATCCCGAACCTTACGGCAAAGGAGAATATTGAGCTGTCTACTCAGACGGTGGAGGACTATATCCCTGCTGTAGAGATACTGGAAAAGGTCGGACTTACCGACAGAATAAACAACTTCCCGGCTCAGCTTTCGGGCGGTGAACAGCAGAGAGTGGCTATAGCCAGAGCGCTTGCGAAAAAGCCCAAGCTGTTGCTGTGCGACGAACCTACGGGTGCGCTCGATTACAACACCGGCAAGATGATACTGAAATTACTTCAGGACACCTGCCGCAGTGAAAATATGACTGTAATACTCGTAACGCATAATACGGCGATATGCCCTATGGCTGACAGGGTTATACACATGAAAAGCAGTAAGGTGAGCGAAATAGTAGTAAACGAGCATCCGACACCCGTTGAAGAAATAGAGTGGTAAGCGGGGAAAGGGAACGGATATGAAAAATGCAATGCTGAAAAATGCGTTTGCCGAGATGAAGAAAACAAAAAGTCGTTTTCTTTCGATATTCGGTATAATCGCTATCGGCACAGGATTTTTTGCGGGACTTCTGCAGAGCGCTCCTGCGATGAAGGTATCGTCGGATCATTATTACGACAGGACTTCCCTGTCTGATATCAGGCTGGTATCTACATACGGATTTGACGATAACGATATAGACGCTTTGAAAAAAGGGCTTCCGGATGTTGATGTTTATCCCGGATATTTCACGGACGCATACGTCAACACGGATTCGGGCGAAAAGAAGGTCGCAAGGGTATATTCTCTTGACAAAACGGGCGAAAACAATCCGTACAGCTCTTTGCAGATAGTTGACGGCAGACTTCCCGAAAAAGAAAACGAGTGCGTTATCGACAGCGGTAAACTGCTTGCTCATTATAAAGTCGGGGACAAGCTGACGCTGTGTGGCGATGAAGACACGGATATAGACGGAACTTTGTCGGTCAAGGAATTTACTATAGTCGGAAAATTCGCATCACCTATGTATATATCTGATGCGGAGCGTGGAAACACGACCATAGGAAGCGGTTCTGTCTATATGATCTGTTACATACCGGAAAGCTGTTTCAAGACAGAGGTATATACTCAGGTTATGATAAACTCGGACGAGCTAAAGCAGTACAGCTGTTACAGCGATGAATATGAGGATGCCCGTGACGCTCTTGAAAAGAAGATACAGAAAATAGCGGATGTAAGAGAAGAAGAGCGTTTTGACGAAATAGCAGGCGATGCAAAGAAGGAACTTGACGACGGGCAGAAAGAGCTTGATAAAAAGAAGAGCGAAGCATACGCAGAAATAGAGAAAAACGAAAAGAAGCTGTCTGATGCAAAAAAACAGCTTGACGAAGCAAAGCCTCAGCTTGAAAGCGGCAAGAAAACGCTTGATGAATCGAAAAAACAGCTTGATGAGGCAAAAAAGGAGCTTGACACGAACGGGGCTACCCTGACGGCGACGAAAGCGGTGCTTGACAGCACAAAGAAAAAACTGGACGAAACGAAGCTGCAGCTTGAAGCCGGAAAGAAAACGCTTGACGAAAGCTATATACAGCTTGTTACGGCTAAAATACAGCTTGAGAATGCGGATTCACAGCTAAAGTCGAGCAAGGCTCAGCTTGACGATGCAAACGCAAAGATAACAAGTCAGCAGGCGATGATAAATACGAGCCGTGAAACGCTGGAGGATTCCTACAAGAAGGGTAATATCACCAAAGAGGCGTATAATGCCGGCATAAAACTGCTCGACAGCTCGCAGGCGGAGCTTGACAAGCAGAAGAAACAGTATGAAAGCGGACTTGCACAGTATAATGACGGGCTTAAGCAATATAATGACGGAAAGCTGCAGTACGAAATCGGTTATGCCAAATATGAGGACGGAAAAAAGCAGTACGAGGACGGATATTCTCAGTACACAAGCGGACTCGCACAGTATGAAAGCGCAAAGGCACAGTATGACGCAGGAAAGGCACAGTATGACGCAGGATACGCACAGTATGTTTCGGGCAAGGCAAAGTATGACAGCGGTAAAGCGGAGTATGACAAGAATTATGCCGATTATGAAAAGGGTCTGAAGGAGTATAACGAGGGCAAGACGGCTCTTGAAACGGCAAAAACCGATGCGGACAAGCAGTTTGCCGATGCTCAGAAGAAGATAGACGACGGCAGGGAAAAGCTCGAAAAGACGAGCAGACCTGAGTGGTATCTGTTTACCCGTGATGATAACCCGGGTTACAGTGAATACGGTCAGAATGCCGAAAGAATAGGCAATATAGCTATGGTGTTCCCCCTGTTCTTTGTAATGGTGGCGGCGCTTGTATGTCTTACCACGATGACACGAATGGTAGAGGAACAGCGTACCCAGATAGGAACGCTCAAGGCGCTTGGCTATAAAAACGGCGCTATTATATTCAAATATCTGCTTTATGCACTGACAGCGGCAACGGCTGGCGCTGTATCGGGTATGCTTGTGGGAATGAAGATATTCCCGGCGATCATTATTACCGCATACGGAATGATGTATGTTATCCCCGATATTCTTCTGCCGTATGACTATATACTTATGATATGTACCACAGGGGTATCTGTACTGCTTACTGCTGTTACAGTTTATTTCTCGTGCGGTGGCATACTTCACGACTGCCCTGCGGCACTTATGCGGCCGAAAACACCAAAGAGCGGTAAGAAGATACTGCTTGAACGTATAGGCTTTATATGGAACAGGCTTTCGTTCAGCTATAAGGTAACGATGCGTAATATATTCCGTTACAAGAGAAGAATGCTTATGACGATAGTGGGCATTGCAGGCTGTACAGCGCTTGTGCTGACGGGCTTCGGCGTGTATGACAGCGTAAACGATATTCTGCAAAAGCAGTTCGGCGAGATAAGCAATTATACCGGTATTACCGCTTATGACAATACAGTGACCGATGAACAAACGGCAAAGATAGAAAAGATGCTTGAACGTTATGACTGCGAGGGCAACAGGATATATCAAAAGCAGATAACGGTATATAACGGCAAGAAAAGTACAGAAGCGTATATATTCGGCGGAGCGGACAACGAAACCATCGCACAGTTTGTGACGGTAAAGGACAGACGGACAGGCGAACAGTACACGGTAACCGACGACGGCGTTATAATAAACGAGAAGCTGGCATCTTTGCTCGGCGGTATAAAGAAGGGCGATACGGTAACGATAGCTTTGTCGGAAACGAAGCGAGTTACTGCTACGGTAACCGAGATATGCGAAAACTACGCCCATCACTATGTGTATATCACGGAAAAGCTGTACAAGGAGCTTAGCGGCGAGGAAGGACTGCCGTATAACTGCTTCTTCTTCAACTCTGAAGACGGCGACGATATGACCGAAAGTGACAGGGACGAGCTTGCACAGGAGCTTATGAAGATAGACGGAGTTATGGGAGTAAGCTTCAAGACAAGCGTTGCGGGAACATTCAGTTCTATGCTCAAATCACTGCTTTTTGTAATAGTGGTTCTTATAGTGAGTGCAGGTGCGCTTGCGTTCATAGTGCTTTATAATCTTACGAACATCAATATAAACGAGCGTATAAGGGAGATCGCATCGCTCAAGGTGCTTGGCTTCTATGATAAGGAAGTATCAATGTATGTGTTCAGGGAAACGGTGATACTTACCCTTATAGGAACAGTGGCAGGTATGATATTCGGAAGATTCCTTGTTGACTTTGTTGTAAAGACGGCTGAAATTGATATGGTTATGTTCGGCAGAACAGTGCATCCGATGAGCTTTGTATTCTCGGGTCTTATAACGATATGCTTTGCCGTGATAGTAATGCTGTTTATGCACAGACGGCTTATGAAGGTCAATATGGTCGAGGCACTCAAGAGTGTTGAATAATATTTCGGCGTTAGCCGGGAGGTTGATAATATATGAAGATAAGTAAGGCGATTGTTGCCGCTGTAGGTGCGGCGGCTGCCGTAGGTGCGGCTGTATACGCCAAGAAAAAGCTGGAGGAAACGCAGACTCCGCTCAGAAAGAAAAGCCTGACCGTATGGAAAAACGGCGAGGTAACTCATAAGGAGATAATCAGAAAGCCTATAAGCGAGGAAGAACAGACCGATGCGATAAACAGCCGTATTGATGAGGCTGTACGCCGGTATAAGCCTATGTCCGAAAGGGATAGCGGCGAAACCGAAACCGAGCCTGAGATAGCGCCTGTCAATTTTACATTTACTCAGAGTGAAGATGACGGCGATCCCGGGGTCAGCTTTGAGCGTGTATTCGACCATTTCAACAGGCTTGAATCGTCTGTCGGTAATGAAGGCGAGGACGCAGGCGAAAGCGGCAAAAAAGCCGAGGATAAAGCCGAAGAAGCCTTACCCGCAGTAACGGCAACAGTAACGGCAGTTGAGGAGAATTTTGACGAGCAAGCCGAAATGCCGAAACAGATGCTGCTTGAAAAGGGGATAATGACATCCGCTCCGATAGCTAATGCGGTTCAGGAGCTTGCAGAAATGCCGTCTGTTATACAGGATAATGAAGAAATTGAAGACGTAAATCTGCCTGTTGATGAGAGCATTTTCGATCTTTATGCAAGCGAGCCTGTCGAGGACGCAGTAAAGGCTTTTGAAGAAATCGCCGAGCAGGAAGAAACCGCCGATAGCGAAACTGAAATTGACAGCGAACAAAATGACACTGCCACCGAAGAAGCCGTAAGCGAGCCTGTCGAGGACGCAGTAAAGGCTTTTGAAGAAATCGCCGAGCATGAAGAAACCGCCGACAGCGAAACTGAAAGCGAACAAAATGACACTGCCACCGAAGAAGCCGTAATCGAGCCTGTTGAGGAGGCAGTAAAGGCTTTTGAGGAAATCGCCGAGCAGGAAGAAACCGCCGACAGCGAAGCTGAAAGCGAACAAAATGACACTGCCACCGAAGAACCCATAAGCGAGCCTGTCGAGGACGCAGTAAAGGCTTTTGAGGAAATCGCCGAGCAGGAAGAAACCGCCGACAGCAAAACTGAAATTGACAGCGAACAAAATGACACTGCCGCCGAAGAACCGATAAGCGAGCCTGTTGAGGAGGCAGTAAAGGCTTTTGAAGAAATAGCCGAGCAGGAAGAAACCGCCGACAGCGAACAAAATGATATTGCTACCGAAGAAGCCGCAAGCGAGCCTGTCGAGGATGCGGTAAAGGCTTTCGAAGAAATCGCCGAGCAAGAAGAAACTGCTGACAGTGAAGCTGTAATTGACGATGAACAAAATGACACTGCCACCGAAGAAGCCGTAAGCGAGCCTGTCGAGGATGCGGTAAAGGCTTTCGAAGAAATCGCCGAGCAGGAAGAAACTGCCGACAGCGAAACTGAAATCGACAGCGAACAAAATGACACTGCCACCGAAGAAGCCGTAAGCGAGCCTGTCGAGGACGCAGTAAAGGCTTTTGAAGAAATAGCCGAGCAGGAAGAAACCGCCGACAGCGAAGCTGAAATTGACAGCGAACAAAATAAAACTGCTACCGAAGAACCCGTAAGCGAGCCTGTTGAGGACGCAGTAAAGGCATTTGAGGAAATAGCACAGCAGGAAGAAGCTGCTGACAGCGAAACTGAAATTGACGATGAACAAAATGACACTGCTACCGAAGAAGCCGTAGGCGAGCCTGTTGAGGACGCAGTAAAGGCTTTTGAGGAAATTGCACAGCAGGAAGAAACCGCCGACAGCGAAACTGAAAGCGAACAAAATGACACTGCTACCGAAGAACCCGTAAGCGAGCCTGTTGAGGACGCAGTAAAGGCATTTGAAGAAATAGCCGAGCAGGAAGAAACTGCCGACAGCGAAACTGAAAGCGAACAAAATGAAACTGCTACCGAAGAAGCCGTAAGCGAGCCTGTCGAGGAGGCAGTAAAGGCTTTTGAGGAAATAGCACAGCAGGAAGAAGCTACCGACAGCGAAGAAAAGTCGCTCGAAGAACAGTTCCACGCTATAATGGAGGAGGAAACCGCAAGCGAGCCTGTTTCTTCTGTTCGTACAGCTGAGTCTGTAGAGGACGCATTGAAAGAATTCGGCGACTTTATAGGAATATCCGAAATCGCTGACAGCACCGGAAGCACCGGAAGCTCCGAAGATATTTCGGACGATGATCTTGAACAGACAAGCGGTATTTTTGAGGAAAGTACATTATCCGATGAGCTGTCCGAAACTCCGGACGAGCCGATTGACGCTGACGAAAAGCCGAGAACTATGGACTTCTTCGATCTGCCGGACGAAGCATATACGCCTGTACAGCTTACCGAAGAAAAGCACGATGAGAATGTTGCCGAGGTAGAGGATCTGTTCGGAAATCTGCTTATGGATGACGAGCCTGAGGTAAAGAAAACATTTAACGATCCCTCAGAGGTATTTTCACTGTTCGATACGGCTGACGGCGGACAGGACGATTTCGATAAGTACAGCGATGAAAAGATTGAGGAAGAAAACGAGAAAAAGAAGACCAGCGATACAAGAAAGTACATAGCGCAGGATATTGCGGATAATATCGCATCGTTTGCACAGCTGCTTGAACCGCTCAATGCCATCAAGGAGAACAAGATACGCAGTAAGAGCGGTATACTGTTCGACTGGGAAATGAGGATACAGGCGCTTATAGGCGATCTGCCGATAAAGACGTACTGGAGAAACAACTTCCGCAATTATGAGATATGGAGCGATGAAAAGTGCATGGAAAAGGCAGGCGAGCTGCTCTCTATGCTTGAACTTGTCGGAATAGTGCGTGATAAGGCAAAAGAGGTCGTGATAGACAAGGATACGCTTGATTTCTATTCGGCGCAGAGCGAGCATCTCAACAATGATTTCCATATAGGAGAAACGGTCGTTGTTACACGTCCGTGCTGGAAAATAAACGGACACCCTGCAAGAAAGGGCGAAATTGCCAAGAAAGCTCCGTTTGCGGAATTCAGCCGTAAGAAAGTATCACCGCTTGAAACTATGCTGAGAGAAAACAGCTGTTCTGACGGGGATGTTAATATTCCCGTTACGGAGGACAATTTCTGTACATACGACCGTGATATACCTTATGTAAAGAGGGCAATCGCCGAAGGCTTCTGCAAGTGCGCCGTAAGACGTATGGAGGACGGAGGCGCTCTGGCATTCTTCTATGAGGTTATTTCAGAAGGCGAAAATGTTCACTATTCGCCGTGTACGCTGAGATTCGAGGTCAACATTGACAAGAATGCAAATGTTGTCGGAAGATTCAGAAGCGAAAAAGTGTAAAAAGGAAAAGTGATATGTATACAAAAAGGCACTGCCAAAGCGGTGCTTTTTTCGTTTCACTTCACAATTGACTATGGGTACGGAATATGTTAAAATCTATAACGTAAAAAGAATATTGGTCTAATTGGAAACGCACATCCCCCGGATGATAACGAACAACACAATAAAGTGTAAATTGTTATTATCAGGAGGAATTTTTTATACCCAAAAACTTATTTCAGGAAATCGTGTTTACCGTTATGATGGTGTTTGTTATGGTGTACGCTATGATATGCTATAATATAGCACTTAATATCGGAGGCATGACAAACGAAGTCTTTTTACTTGCTTTCAAGGAGCTTGTGATAATGGGACCTATTGCTTTCGTGCTTGATATTTTTTTAGTCGGCAGGATAGCAAAGTACAAGACTTTTAAAATAATTGATCCTGAACGTGATAATCCGTTTTTCATAGTTCTCGGTATCTCGGTTATTTCAGTTATCTTTATGTGCCCGCTTATGAGCCTTGCCGCAACTCTTCTGTTCAAAAATACGGGAAGCGAAGTTATTGCGGTGTGGATTCAGACAACGATAACCAATTTTCCTATGGCTCTGTGCTGGCAGCTTTTTTTTGCGGGTCCTGTTGTAAGAGCTGTTTTCTCGCTTATATTCAGAGAGAAGAAAGCTTTACAGAAGGATGAAACGAAAGAAATGCCTGAGGTAGAGGTACAGTAATATCAAAGCCACGATTTTTTATCATCGTGGCTTTAGTTATATTTATTTGCCGGATTTATTTAATCAGTGAAAAACCGAGAACTACAATTCCAAGTATTACAAGGATAATGCCGGTCACACGGTTAAGCGTTTTCGGACTTGCCTTATTCGCTATCTTTGCGGCTATTCTTGCAAAGATAAGCGTGAAGATTATGCAGAGGATGAACGGGAGCATATCCGGAAGTCCGCCTATCGCAAAGTGCGAAACAGAGCCTGTAAGCGCAGTGAATGTCATAATAAATACGCTTGTGCCTACAGCGGTCTTAAGCTCATAGCCCATAACGCTTGTGAGCAGGAGGAGCATCATCATACCGCCGCCCGCACCGATGAATCCGCAGATGAAGCCGACCATAATACCGCAGATGATTGACTTTATCAATACTGATTTTGCGGATCTTGCGCTCATATCGGCTTTTGTGGTCATTACAGGTCTTACTATGAATTTAATGCCGAGCAAAAGCGTCATGAATACCGAGAAATTGCCCATTGTAACCGACGGCACAAGGCTTGAAACGAAACTGCCGACAACCGTGAAAATAAGCACTGTTATCATCATCACAAGCCCGTTTTTAATATCAAGGTTTTTGTTCTTTCCGTATGTGTAAGCCGATACGGCACTTGCCAGAACATCTGAGGCAAGGGCGATTCCGACAGCGGTATACGGCTCTATACCGAGAAATGTAACAAGCATAGGCGTGATTACCGCCGCCGCACTCATACCGGCAAACCCTGTTCCAAGACCTGCGCCAAGACCTGCAAGCAGGCAAACGGCGGTCGTTATAAGATATTGCATTATTTGTCGCTCCTTTTTCTGTTTATATTGTCCAGTATTTTAATATGGTATCTTTCAAATGCGGCGATTTCGTCATCGGTAAATCCGTCAAACAGAACAGCCGCAAAATCGCTTTGTTCCTTTTTGCCGTATGTGACAACAGGTTTTGCCTTTGCCGTCAGTGAAAGATGCACGCTTTTTTTGTTTCCGTCCTTATAAGTACCTGTCAGCAAGCCCTTTTCGCACAGTGATTTTACAGAAACCGAAACCTGCGATTTCAGTATACGGCGGACCTTTGAAATATCCGCCGCCGTGTCGTAGCCGGGGTTGTTCGCAAGGAACATAATTATATCCGTTTCTGCGGCTGAGAGAGAAAACTTTGCCATGATGTGCTTTCTGTACACGCTGTATTCGTCCTCTGCGGCAGAGATGAAATTCCAGAAACTGCTTGTAGTCATATGCCTGTCCTTTCTGTCGAAAGATGATATTGTTCAATTACGAACAATATAATTATAGTTCAAAAATGAACAATTGTCAATAGCCGATGTTGAAATTTTCGCTTGAAACCAAGGATTTGTTTTAATTACAAACATTTTTAAAACACCTCTTGACAAATATAAAAATAGTGTTATAATATATTTTAGCACTCAGAGTGATAGAGTGCTAAACCGGTTACGGCCGGTGTAAATTCAGTATTATCGCCGCTATATAAGGCGCAGGCATAGAAAGGAAATGATTTTTATGGCAAAAAAGGCATTCAAGGCAGAATCAAAGCGTTTGCTTGATATGATGATCAATTCGATCTACACTCATAAGGAGATATTTCTGCGTGAGCTTATTTCAAATGCAAGCGATGCGCTTGACAAGCTGTATTTCAAGTCATTGACGGAGAATCTCGGCATAGAGAGAAAAGACCTCGGAATAGACCTTGCGGTTGACAAGGAAAACCGTCTTATAACAATTACCGATAACGGTATCGGTATGACAAAGGACGAGCTTGAAAATAATCTCGGTGTTATCGCAAACAGCGGTTCCTTCAAATTCAAGAATGACAATACCGATACGGAAAAGGACGATATAAACGTTATCGGTCAGTTCGGTGTAGGCTTCTACTCTGCGTTTATGGTAGCGTCTGAGGTTACTGTTGAGTCTAAGGCTTACGGCAGTGAGCAGGCTTACAAGTGGTATTCGCAGGGCGTAGACGGTTATACTATCACAGACTCTGACAAGGAAGATGTCGGCACAAAGATAACCCTTAAGATAAAGGAAAATACCGAAGAAGAGGAGTACGACGAGTATCTGCAGGACTACAAGCTCCGTATGATAGTAAAGAAGTATTCCGACTATATCCGTTATCCTATCAGGATGGAGGTAAGCCATCAGCACCTCAAGGAAGGCACTGAGAACGAGTATGAAACACATACCGAGATAGAAACTCTCAACAGTATGGTGCCTATCTGGAACAAGAGCAAGTCGGAGCTTAAAGACGAGGATTATAATCAGTTCTACAAGGAAAAGTTCTTCGACTACGACGATCCTATCGCACATATCCACACAAAGGCAGAGGGTACAGCAACATATAACGCACTGATGTACATTCCGTCAAAAGCTCCCTTCGACTACTATTCAAAGGACTATGAAAAGGGCTTACAGCTTTATTCGAACGGCGTTCTTATAATGGATAAATGCCCAGATCTGCTCCCCGATTATTTCAGCTTTGTAAAAGGTCTTGTTGATTCTGCGGATCTGTCGCTCAATATCTCCCGTGAGATGCTGCAGCACGACAGACAGCTTAAGATAATCGAAAAGAGCCTTGAGCGTTCTATCAAGAACGAGCTTACAAAGATGCTCCGCAACGACCGTGAGAGATACGAAAAGTTCTGGAAGGTATTCGGCCTTCAGATAAAGTTCGGCGTATATAACGGCTTCGGCGCAGGCAAGGAATTGCTTAAGGATCTGCTGCTGTTCTATTCTTCATACGAAAAGAAGCTGGTAACTCTTGAAGAGTATGTTTCAAGAATGAAGGAAGATCAGAAGTACATCTACTTTGCAAGCGGCGAAACTGTAGACAAGATAGACAAGCTCCCCCAGACCGAGCTTGTAAAGGATAAGGGCTATGAGATACTTTATCTTATCGACAGCGTTGACGAGTTTGCTTTACAGATGATGGTCGACTATAACGAAAAGCAGTTCAAGTCAGTATCCGCAGGCGACCTTGACCTTGAAACTCCCGAAGAAAAGGAAGAAATGAAGGCTAAGGCTGAGGAAAGCAAGGATATGTTTGCTTTCATGAAGGAATCGCTCGGCGGTAAGGTAAAGGATGTAAGACTGTCAAAGATACTGAAGTCCCACGCAGTATGCCTGACCAGTGACGGTCTGCTTTCAATAGAGATGGAGAAGGTGCTCAGCCAGATGCCCGCAGAGCATGACGCAAAGGCTGAAAAGGTGCTGGAGATCAATGCGGAGCATCCTATCTATGAAACGCTGAAAAAGCTGTATGAAACGGATAAGGACAAACTGAAAACATACAGCGAGATTCTGTACGATCAGGCGCTTCTTGTTGAGGGTATGCCTATAGAAGACCCCGTTGAGTACAGCAACAAGATATGCTCGCTTATGGTATGAAATATACCCTAAATATCGTAAGCTAAAAACGGTAACAAAAACGCTCCGACAGGTGTTCCTGTCGGAGCGTTTTCAGCTTATGTCAATAGATTTTCGGAAGTGTTCCGAGAGTTAATGAATATTTGCTTGCGTACATTTTCTGTATAACCGATTTTTCAGTGTATTTTTCACTGTAATTACTGCCGTTAACAGTAAACTCGCCGCCCCATGTCATGAACCAGCTCCACAGTGCGTTTATGCTCACGGCGGAATCTATATCAAAGATACAGCCGTTTTCTGTGAGAGCCGTTATCTTTGTTTTACTGCCGTAGTTTATCGCCTGTTTGAAACGGCTTACCTGAGGGTCATAGACGTGATTTCCGGGATAGATGTCCTCGCCTACAATATCAACATACTCGTCACCCGGATACCAGTCGGCACTCTGACCGTTATAGACCCAGATAAGATTGTTACAGCCGTATGTATTTGTAAGCTCGTTATAAAGGTATTTCCACAGCTTTTTGTAAGCGTCTGAGCCTTTTGCGCCCCACCAGAACCAGCCGCCTGAGCCTTCGTGAAGAGGTCGCCATATAACCGGTACGCCTGCTTTTTCAAGCCGCTTTAACTGCTTAGCGATTTCTTTTATGTCACGGTCAAGCAGTTTCTTTCCTTTTGCGTCCTGACCGTTCATTACTTTTGCTATATCGAATTTGCTACTTTGCGTATAGAAGCCGCCCCACCAGCCGTCAGGACTGTTGGCTGTGCTGTTAAGATATTCGGTCGGAGCGTTCCAATGCCAGCAGAATGTTACGATACCGCCCTTGTTTGCAAATTCTATTGCCTTTTCGACAGCGGAGGATGATGTGCCGAATGCCGTTCTTGACGGAGTGTAGTCCATCATATCGAGTCCGAGAAGTGCAGGGTAGTCGCCGGTAAGATTTTTTATCGCTTTGAATTCGTTGCCGTTTATTCCGCCGTCACACTGCTGACCTGTGATTACATATTTTCCGTAGCTGTCCTTAAGGAAACTGTACAGCTTCTTCGTGTTTGCGGTGGAGTTCTTGTTGACAAGAGATGATGTGATGTTATAGGTGCTGTTGCTTATTTTTGCACCCGTCTTTACTGTTATTTTATCAAGCTCTATCCAGCCCCATGACTTGATTATACGGATATTGTGGTCGCCTTTTGTAAGGCTTACCGCACTTACGGTGTAATCCGAGAATTTATTGTTCTCACTGGTGAAAGTGCCTACCTTCTTACCATCGGTATAAATGTCGTTTTCTTTGGGACCGCCGATGCCCATTGAGCGTATTACAATATCATAAATACCGTCTGACGGAACATTTATTTTAATCTGGCAGTAGGAGCGGTCATTTTCGAATTTACCTACCGACTTTCCGCCGGATGCGTTGCCGCCTGATATGACGGACATATCGTTTGACAGCTTTCCATTTTCCGCTTCATAGGTTTTCGAAAAGTTCAGCGGCTTGTCGTCAGTCTGCTTTAAGGTTGTTGTGGTAGTCGTTGCGGAAGGCTTTTTGGTGGTATCGGCGGCGGTTGCAGACGCAGGCTTGTTTGTTGCTGAACCTGTGTTGTTTGCGGGCTTGCTTGACGTAACGGCAGAAGAACCGGTTTCCTGCTTGTTTGTCGAAGGCTTTGACGTTTCAAAAGAAGCATCGGACGAGTTGTTTTGCTTGTCTGAACTGTCAGATGACGAACTGTTCTGCTTATCGGAGCTTGTTTTATCAGAAGCGTCTGACGAGGTATCGTAAGACGAACCGCTGTCTAAGGAGGTATCCTGCGATGCGGCTTCGGCAGAAGACACTGCCGAAGCTGATGATGAACTGTCGGCTGACAAGGTGCCGTTATCGGCACTGCAGCCGCAGGCGGATATTATTACTGCCGCACATAAGATAAGGGAGATGATGCGTTTTTTCATTTTTCTTTTCCTTTTCCATTTCCGTTTGCCTGCCGTAAACGTGATAAGACAGGACTTGTATTCGATTACACAAAGATTATACTATATAAGCGCACAAAAGTCACGCCCATATTTTTCTTGTTGCAAAATCCGTGATTATCACCAATAGTGGCTACGAGGATTTATCACATATTCACAAAATAGCAAAACAAGTCTTGCAAATTTAACTTAAATGGTGCATAATACTTGTGTAAAGGTTTACATGAAAATTAAGCAAGCGTGCTTTAACAAGAAAGGAACAAGGAATGAAGTACAGAAAAATAACAGCGGTCATACTTGCGGTAGCAACGGCGATATGTGCCGCAGGCTGTAACGGAAACGATAATTCGGGAACATCGTCAAGCGGCGACGTGACCTCATCGGGCAGTGGCGACAGCAGTATGACAAGCGATAATACAACATCTGGAGGCAATTCGGGAACGGCTCAGGCACAGTTTACGTTCAGCCAGGTAGCTATGGGCGGCGGCGGATTCGTAAGCGGCGTATTTGCAACAAGCGAGCAGGGCTTATATTATGCCCGTACAGATGTCGGCGGTGCATATCGTTATAATAAGGATACTCAGAAGTGGGAATCCATGTCTTACGATATAAGTGAGGAAGACAGAGGTCTGCTCGGTATAGACGGTCTTGCATTCGGAGAAAAAGATCCTAACAAGGTATATATGCTTGCAGGCACGGAGTATTTCAGCAACGGCAAAACCTGCCTTCTATACTCCGATGATTACGGCAAAACGTGGAACCGTACCGACCTTACGGATATGATAAAGGCACACGGAAACGGTATGGGCAGAGGAAACGGCGAGCGTATTGCGGTTGACCCCAAGAACAGCGATATAGTATATGTCGGCGGAAGAACAGGCGGTATGATAAAGTCGACTGACGGCGGAAAAACGTTCACTGCGCTTGATATGGGAACAAAGACGACAACATCAAACGGCAACGGTATATGCAGTATCATAATCGACCCCAAGTCGGGCGATGACAGTGCCTGCACAACTATATATGCGGCTGTTTCGAGAATACAGGAGGAAAACCTTTATAAATCGACCGACGGAGGCGTTACATGGAATTCTGTTGCAGACGCACCTAAGGGAATCATGGTTCAGAGAATGAAGTACAACGGTGACGGCAAGATCGTCATTACCTATGCCAATACCGAAGGGCCATGGAACAATAACAGAATTGCCGGCGGCGTAAGAATTCTCGATATGTCGAACGATTCGTTGACAGATATTTCTCCTGCAAAAAAGAGCTTCGGTGATGTGGTGATAGATCCTTCAAACCCCGACAGAATGGTTGCCTGCACAGAGAACATATATGTTCCTCAGCCTAACGGTCAGTACGGCGATGAATTCTATGTTACTACGGACGGCGGCAAGAACTGGACGCTTCTCAACGAAAAGATGAAGATGAGTGACGGCGGAGTAGAGTGGATCTCGACAGCGTCTATGCACTGGTGCAGTTCAATGGCGATTGATCCCAATAACACAAATAAGATAATGGTGGTATCCGGTAACGGTGTGTTCACCTGCGATAATATATGGGATGAAAGCCCCGAATTCTACTTCTTCTCAAAGGGCATAGAAGAAACTGTTCCGTATGATATAATCAGCATACCCGGCGGTAAGCTGGTAAGCGTTATAGGCGACTATGACGGTTTTGTACAGGATAGTGCCGAAGAATACGGTATGGTACATAACAGCGTTGCAGGCTCAATGACCGGTCTTGCGATAGCGGCAAAGGCAACTGATATATGGGTAAAGTGCGGCGGCAGTGAAGAAAAGCCAGGCTTCTGGTATACGCTTGACGCAGGCAAGAAATGGGTGAATGTTACCGTTTCGCCGCTTGAGAGCGGAAAGATCGCTTACGGCGGCTATGTGGCAGTTTCTGCTGACGGAAAGAGATTCTTCTGGGCACCCGGAAACGACAGCAGCATCTACTATTCCGACGATCAGGGCAAGACCTGGACAAAGAGCAATGGTGGAGTAGGCTCAAAGAAAATCATCTGCGACCCCGTAAACCCCGATTATGTATATGCCGCAAGCGGCGGTGCGTTCTTCTACAGCGAGGACGGCGGAAAGACATTTACTCAGAATATGACGCTTTCTGTATTCACTGCGGCAAGACCTGTGGTCGCACCCGGCAAGGAGGGCGTTGTATACTATCCTTCAATGGGACTTCAGGTATCAACAGATAACGGCAAAACATTCACAAGAATGGATTCTTTAGCCGCTTGTCTGGCGGTAGGTCTTGGCAAGGGCAAGACGGACAGCGATCCTTATACCATATTCGTATGGGGCAAGCCCACAAACGATGATTCCATAGGCCTTTACTGGTCTGAGGATGAGGGTAAGACATGGAGCAAGGTAAGCGATGATCAGCATCAGTTCGGCGGTCCCGGCAACGGATATTTTGTTGTAGGCGATATGAACAAATACGGCAGAGTTTATATGAGCACAGTAGGACTTGGCGTTGTATACGGGGATTTTGTGCAGTAAGCAGAAAAAGATAAAATATAAGCGGAGCAGATTTCCATCTGCTCCGCTTCAGTTTGTCGATAAACCTCTTGCTTATTTAAAAACGGGGTCGCAGGGGCGAAGCCCCCGACAGGGACTAGGGGCGGTAGCCCCAGTAATATAGCCCCTTCCCACGGGGAAGGGGTTTGGGGTTAGGGATAGAGAATTTGCTCCATTTTTATAAAAATGGACTTTTTCTACAATCTGAAGCGGAGTAGATTTCCATCTGCTCCGCTTCAGATTTATCGTTTATTTACTTTGCAGTCTTGCACGGATTCTTGCAAAGAGTGACTTTTTAGGCTCTTTATATAGCTTTTGTGCCTGCTCGGCTTCCTGATATGCACGTTCATAGAACAGCTTGTGTACCTCTATGTGTTCCTCGCCCGGCATAGCTCTTTTATGGCGGTAGATTCCGTCGCTTCCCTGCACACGAGCCTTGACGTTATCCTTGAGCATTGTGTTGAATATATCTACTGCCTTATCGGCAATTATCTTATCCTTCAGCGGTACGGCAACCTCCACACGTCGCTCGGTATTTCTGGTCATAAAGTCTGCGGAGGAAATATATACCTTTCTGCGTTCGCCCTTGCCGAAAATATATATACGGCTGTGTTCGAGGAAACGTCCGACTATCGAAATGACCGATATGTTTTCGGTGTAACCCGGCACTCCTGCGATAAGACAGCAGATACCTCTTATTATCAGCTCTATCTTTACTCCCTGACAGCTTGCTTCTATCAGCTTGTCTATAATATCCTTGTCGGTGAGCGAGTTCATTTTAAGGCCGATATAGCCGTTAGTACCGTAGGTTATCTCGTTGTCGATCATTTCCACAATGCGTGACTTGAGGCATTTAGGTGCAACAAGCAGTGTTGTACTGCTCTCAACTGTCGTACCAAGCGACAGTGCATTGAACACGGTGCTTGCGTCCGCACCTATGTCCTTATCCGATGTCATCAGCGTAAGGTCGGTGTAAAGACGTGAGGTTTTCTCGTTATAGTTACCTGTGCCTATCTGAGTATAATATCTGATGTTGCTTCCCTGCTTGCGTGTTATCAGCAGCAGCTTTGAGTGTACCTTCAGAGCGTCAAGACCGTATATTATCTTAACACCTGCCTCCTCCATCTTCTTGCTCCAGCCGATGTTGTTTTCCTCGTCAAATCTGGCACGAAGCTCAACAAGCGCCATTACCTGTTTGCCGTTTTCGGCGGCTCTTATGAGAGCGCTTACGATTTCGCTGTTTCTTGCGACACGGTAAAGCGTTATCTTTATGGAAGAAACGTAAGGATCGTCAGCCGCCTCATCAAGCAGACGCAGGAAGTTCTTGAACTTGTTGTAGGGGTACGACAGAAGTATATCGTGCTGTGAAAGCTGGGCGAACATACTCTCATACGGGTTTACCATTATAGAATTCTGCGGAGAAACCTGATTGTAGAAAAGCTCGCTCCTGTTTTCAAGCTTATCCTCAAGTGCGGACATAAAGCCGAAATCAAGAGGACAGCTCTGCATAAACGAGAAGCTGTCTGACAGCTCAAGGTAATCAAGCATACGCTTTACAAGCTCCGGTGAAGCGTCGTATGAAAACTCGGCTCTTACCGGCATCAGCTTCTTTCTCTTGCGACACAGTTCTTCCATTACGTTTCTGAAGTCCATATCGTGATCGTAAAGAGCCTCGTTCACGTCAATGTCGGCGTTTCTCGTGACACGCATGATACAGCGGTTTTCAACGAAGAAATTCGGGAACAGGGTATCAATGTAATGCAGTATCACATCCTCAGCCAGAACATATCTCAGATTCTGACCGGGCAGGAAAATAACACGGGGGAAATCCCTGTCACATTCCGCACTCAATATTCCCACAAGCTGCTTTTTCTTTTCCTCGTTTTTGCTTTTGAGCAGAGTGCCGATATATATCGCTCTGTTTTTTAAGAACGGGAACGGGTGGTTCTTGTCTATAATGCTCGGAGAAAGCAAAGGGAGAATTTCTCTTTCGAAATACAGCCTTAAGAACAGCTTATCGTCGCCCTTAAGGTCGGCGGGCTTTTTAAGCTCGGCATACTCGCTGAGCTTTGCCGAAACCTCTGAAAAGGCGCAGTCCTTAATATAGAGCAGATCCTTTACCCTGCGTGCGATTTCCTTAAGCTGTCTTGCGGCAGTCATACCCGTCTTGTTCTCGCACTTTTGAGGGTCTACCAGATCCTGATCATACAGTGAGCCGACACGGACCATAAAGAATTCGTCAAGGTTGCTTGTGAATATTGATATAAACCTCATTCTCTCAAATAGCGGAACATTTATGTCCTGCGCTTCTTCGAGTACACGCTGATTGAATTTCAGCCACGATAATTCACGGTTATCATAAACGTTGCTGTCTGTCATAAATTACCTCTTTTAATGGATTAAATACGGTCTGAAGGTGTAAAGGGAATGTAAAATATCCCGTAATATGAATATAACCGCCCGCTTTCACGGGCAGTTATTGTTCGTTCTTTACTTGTTTGCCTGTTCAAGCGACGCTCTTATAAAGTCCTTGAATAAGGGGTGCGATCTGTTGGGACGTGACTTGAATTCGGGGTGGAACTGAACAGCCACGAACCAGGGGTGAACGCTTCTCGGAAGCTCAACTATTTCAACAAGCTTTCCGTCGGGCGACTGACCTGCGATAACAAGACCGCTCTCTGTCAGCTGCTTGCGGAATACGTTGTTGAACTCATAGCGGTGGCGGTGTCTTTCATAAATAAGCTCATCGCCGTAAACCTCACGGGAAATAGTACCTGCTTCAAGCTTGCAGGGATATAAGCCAAGACGCATTGTACCGCCCATATCAACATCCTTCTGGTCGGGCATAAGGTCGATAACGTTCTGCTCGCCTTCGTGGAATTCGCTTGAATTTGCGTCTGTAAGACCTGCTACATGACGTGCAAATTCGATCGTAGCCATGTGCATACCAAGACAAAGACCGAGATAGGGCTTCTTATGCTCTCTTGCGTAGCGGACAGCCTCAATCTTGCCCTCGATGCCTCTGTCACCGAAGCCGCCGGGAACGAGAATGCCGTCGCAATCATGCAGAAGCTCGTCTGCCGTTTCAGGAGTAACCTCTTCTGAATTGATGAGTTTTATTTCAACGTGTGATTCGTTCTCGAAGCCTGCGTGACGCAGGGATTCCATAACGGAAATATAAGCGTCGGGGAGTGCAACGTACTTGCCTACAAGACCGATTACGGTATTCTTTGTGGCGTTGTACTGACGCTGAACCATATCCTCCCATTCCTTGAGATCGGGAACACGGGGATCAAGTCCGAGATGATCGCATACAACCTTTGCAAGACCTTCCTTTTCAAGCATAAGAGGTACTTCATAAAGAGAAGGAGCGGTAAGGTTCTGGATAACGTCCTGCTTGCGAACGTTACAGAAGCTGGCGATCTTATCTCTCATATCCTGAGGAATCTCCATCTCGCTTCTGCAAACGAGAATGTCGGGCTGAATACCGAGTGAGAGAAGCTCCTTTACACTGTGCTGTGTGGGCTTTGTCTTCATCTCGTTGCTGCCTGTGATGAAGGGGAGGAGAGTAACGTGGATATAAACAACGTTTTCTCTGCCTACATCCGAAACTACCTGACGGATAGCCTCAAGGAAGGGAGTGCTTTCAATATCTCCGACCGTACCGCCGATTTCGGTTATAACAACATCTGCGGTGGTTTCTGCCGAGTTTGCAACTCTGTATATTCTTGATTTGATTTCGTTTGTTATGTGGGGGATTACCTGAACCGTACCGCCGAGATAATCTCCGCGACGTTCCTTATTAAGAACTGTCCAGTAGATCTTACCTGTTGTTACATTGCTGTACTTTGAAAGGTTTTCGTCTATGAAACGTTCATAGTGACCGAGGTCGAGGTCGGTTTCGGCACCGTCGTCTGTTACGAAAACTTCACCGTGCTGATAAGGACTCATCGTACCGGGGTCAACGTTTATATAGGGGTCGAACTTCTGGATAGTTACCTTGTAACCTCTCATCTTGAGCAGTCTTCCGAGTGAAGCCGCCGTGATACCTTTTCCGAGTCCCGACACAACGCCGCCGGTGACGAATACATACTTTGTAGCCATTATTTTGTTCCTTCCCTTGAGCTTTTCCTGCCCGTCGTATTGATTTTATATGTCAATTTGAAAAATAAACACTACTCACTATTATACTAAATCCGTTCGGCTTTTTCAAGTGCTTTTCGATTATTTAAAGTTGCTTTACGGTGTACAAAATAAACAAATAACCTTTTTGGTATTTGTGCATATCGTTTAATTTTGAAAAAGTGTAGAAAATTTATGTGAAAAATGCTAAAATTAAAATAAGCATCTCTATAGTGTTTTTTAAATTTTGTACATATAAAGCCAGCAAAATCCTTGATTTTCTATAAACGGAAAAAGATGCAAAAATCCCTTTGTTCAAAGGAAAGGAAAGTAAAAATGAAAAAGACTGTTTTGCGTGCCGCCGCAATAGCCGCAGTGCTTGCTATGGCAGGCTCTGCTTCCGGATGCTATTTTTTCCCGGAGGAAGAAAAGCTGCTCGATCCGCCTGTGCTTAAGGTGGAGGATGTTACATATTCTACCTATAAGGCGGTAAAGAAGACTATAATAAACAAGGCGAGTGCGACCGGCTACTGCGTATCCGAGCTGCAGCAGGACTGTTCGTTTACAGAGCGTGACGGGACTCTTAAAACGATATATGTCAGAGCAGGAGATACGGTAAAGAAGGGCGACCTTATCGCCGAATACAACACGGGAGATCTTGAATACGAGATACGCACTCAGGAACTTAAGGTTCAGCAGGCGCAGAATACATACGGCTCAAGCGGTGCTGAGAATGACCGTTTACAGCTTGAGATTGAGAAGAATACACTGGCACAGCTTCAGAACGAGTACGATACCTCCAAGCTGTATGCGCCGTGTGACGGACTTGTCAGCTTTGCGGAGCGTATGAACGCCGGCTCGAAGGTGCAGGCGTACAAGGTTATCGCTACAATAATAGATCCCGATAAGATATATGTAAAGGCGGCCGTCAACGATGATAAAAAATTCACAAAAGGTCAGGAAGTTACAATAACTATCGACGAGCAGGATTACAAGGGTACTATAGTAAAAACGCCTGTTGAGGCAAAGGAACAGGGCGATGAGGATACAAGCTCGATATATGCCGAGTTCAAGGGAAGTCTGCCCGGCTTCAGCAAGGTGGGAACGGTTGCGGATATAAGCTATATCAAGGAACAGGCGGAAAATGCAATCGTAATACCGAAGTATCTTGTAAAGACGCTGTCGGGCAAGAACTATGTACAGGTCTATAAAGACGGAGTCAAGAAGGAAACGGATGTCGAAACCGGCATAAGCAATGCTACGGAGATCCAGATAGTATCGGGACTTTCCGAGGGTGACGAGGTTGTTGTCAAGTAAGACGGCAAACTGAACAGGCTTTACTTTCGGAAGGAATAATACAAGATGTTTACTTTATTATGGCGCAAAATGCGCAACACAAAATGGATGGTGCTGTGTCTTTTCATCGGCTTCCTGCTTGCCGCAGGTATGATGAGCACTATTCCGATATATATGGACGCATCCTTACAGCGTATGCTGATAAAGGATATGGAGCAGTACCAGATTGACAACAACAAATATCCCGGTCTGTATTCCGTTACAAAGACGCTTCAGATAACGACAGATACGAATACTCAGCAGGCAACGATAGATGATGTTGTATCAAAGTCGGATTCAAGGATAAATGCTATAGGAATCGCCTCGGAGAACAGCAAGACAACGCTTATTGACGATTGCCTTTATATCGTAAACGGCGAGCGTAACGGTTCGGAGCTGTCTACAAGGCTGAAGCTGATAGGAATGACCGACAGCCTTGACCATATTAAGCTCGTCAGAGGCGAGCTGCCCTCAAAGACCTCTGTTGACGGCGTGTACGAGGGACTTGCTTCAGAGGACGCACTCAAAACGCTCGGCATAAATATGGGCAATACATATAAGATAGTTTCGCTTGCGGCAGGTGTTGAGCCATATTATGTGAAAATCACCGGCGTATATGAGCAGAAGACCGACAACGACAGCTACTGGGCAGAAACGCTCGACAGCTATCTCAATGCCATATTCGTTGATTACGATATGGTAAGAAACGACCTTATGCCCGCAGGCAGATTCAATGCGGTAAACATTGCAAGAAGATATTCTCTTGATTATCATACGCTTGATATGAACAGAATATCCGCTGTTACTGCGGAGCTTGAAAAGGACGATGCGTTCTATAAAGAGGCAGGATATGCACACGAATTCAACGTTGCGGATATAATCGGCAACTATACCGAGCGTGCGGAAAAGCTCACCCGTATACTGTGGATACTCCAGATACCCGCAATGGTAATGCTTGCATTCTATCTGTTCATGGTATCTCAGCTCAATGTTGACAGAGAGCGCAACGAGATTGCCGTATTCAAGAGCCGTGGCGCAAGTTCGTGGCAGATATTCGGTATGTATGCCGCAGAGTCGGGCATACTCGGTATTGTGACGCTTGTGGTCGCACCGTTCATCGGACTTGTGCTGTGTCAGTTCCTCGGAGTATCAAACGGATTTTTAGAGTTCGTAAACCGCACGGGAATTGCCGCAAAGATAACCGGAATAAGTATTATTTACGCACTGCTTGCGGTAGTGGTATTCTTCCTCACCACAATGATACCGATTATCCCTGCGTCAAAGCTGACTATCGTACAGTATAAGCAGAGCAGGACAAAGGTCGTAAAGATGTCGCTGTGGGAAAAGTGCGGTGTCGATATTGTACTTCTTGCGGTGTCATTCGGCTTCCTTTACTTCTACACAACCAATATCACAAATTCTATAGCTGAGGGTACTTTTGAAGCGACAGGCGAGCTTGACCCGCTTCTGTTCATATTCTCAACGCTTATGATACTGGGCTTCGGTCTGCTGTTTATCCGTATCTATCCGTATCTTTTAAGGATTGTGTATTATGTACTGCGTCCGTTCTGGACACCCTCACAGTATATGGCTATAACTACCGTTTGTCGTTCACAGGGCGGCAAGGAACGTTTCCTTATGCTGTTCCTTGTAATGACCTTCTCATTCGGTCTGTTCTCCGCAAATACAGCGAGAGCCATAAACAACAATATAAGTGACAGGATTTATTATGAGAACGGCGCAGATGTCGTAATGACGGAATACTCGCTTTCGACCTCGGAGGAGGGCGGCTCAAGCACCTATGTAGAAACCGACTTTTCACGTTATGAGGCGCTTGACGGCGTGGAGATCGCCACAAGAGTTCTTGTAAACGATAATGTAAAGCTGAGAATTGCAAACAAGAATGTTGCGGATCTTACTCTTATGGCAATAGAGCCTGATAAATTCGCACAGACGGCGTGGTTCAGAAACGATCTTCTGCCTATCCACTGGTGGAACTACTGCAACGCTCTTGTAGAGAGCCGTTCCGGTGTTATAATCTCAAGAGGACTTGCGGAAAAGTCGAATGTTTCGCAGGGCGATGTAATCTCGCTCAAGTGGGGCGGAAACGACAGCCTTGATACCACTGTTATGGCTATAGTTGACTACTGGCCCGGACTTAACCCCAACGAGTGCGACTTTGCGGTAATGAATTATAATTATGTAAGAGCGAGAACAGAGCTTGAGCCTTATCAGATATGGCTGAAGATGAAAGACGGTGCAACAAGCGAGGCTCTTTACAAGAGTATAGAGGAGTCTATGCTGCCGCTCGAAAGCGTGAAGGACAGTTCACAGATGCTGATAAGCGAAAAGACGGATCCTTCACTGCAGGGTATGAACGGTGCGCTGACGCTCGGATTTATAATTATAATGGTAATGACTATAATCGGCTTCCTTATCTACTGGATACTGTCCATAAAGGGCAGGACGCTGCAGTTCGGTATTTTAAGGGCTATGGGTGTGTCATTCGGTGAGATAATAGGAATACTGGGATATGAACAGCTTCTGGTATCGGGTGTTTCAATAATCTGCGCATTTATCATAGGCGGAGTTACAAGCGACCTGTTTGTACCGCTGTTCCAGTATATGTATAATGTAAACGAGCAGATACCGCCGTACAGAGTAGCGGCAATGCAGGCAGACTACATTAAGATGTATATACTTATTGCGATAATGCTTCTCGGAGGATTTGCGATACTCGGTGCTATTATCAGAAAGATAAATATCAACAAGGCACTGAAGCTCGGCGAGGATTAATGCCGGTATAAAGGAGGAGTGTTTTTGGAGCTTGCTCTGGGAATATTCAAGAAAACACGTTTTTTGTTTGCGCTGATCGCCGCAGGAGCGGGAGGTGTAGCAATAGCTACAAATAATAATACGGCTTATGTTATCTGCATAATCTTCATTGCGCTGACCATCGCTTCGGACGCAACCGTAATGGTGCTGAGCAGAAAGCTGAATATCCCTATAAAGTACCGTGAGAATTATTTCAGATTCGGCAAGAACAAAAAGGATAAGAAATAATGCAGAAGATACTGGGATATATAAGAAAAGCAGTACAGGATTTCGACCTTATACAAAAGGGCGACAGGATAGCGGTGGGAGTATCCGGCGGCAAGGACAGCCTTGTTCTGCTCGCTGGACTTGCGCAAATGAGAAGGTTTGCGGAGTTTGATTATGACATAACGGCTGTCACGATTGACCCCGGTTTCAACGGTGTGCCGAATAACTATGATGCGGTGGCAAGGCTTTGCGAAAAGCTGGATGTGCCTTTCAGCCTTGTTCATACGCAGATAGGCGAGATAGTATTCGACATAAGAAAAGAGCCTAACCCCTGTTCGCTGTGTGCGAATATGAGGAGAGGTGCGCTTCACGATGCGGCAAAGGCGGCAGGCTGTAACAAGCTGGCGCTCGGACATAACAATGACGATGTTATCGAAACATTTATAATGAACCTGTTCAACGAGGGCAGGATAGGATGTTTTTCGCCTAAGACCCACCTTGACCGCAAGGATATAACGGTCATCCGACCGCTTGTGCTTGCGCCTGAGTCGCAGGTGTTATCCGCCTGCAATCGTAATAATCTTGAAATCGTGAAGTCGGTCTGCCCTGCGGACAAGACAACGACAAGGCAGAAAACAAAAGAGTTTTTAAGGGATATGGAGCATAAGGACAAGGGCTTCAAGCTCAGAATGTTCACGGCACTCAGAAAGAGCGGCGTGGACGGCTGGGGATACCCCGATAAATAAACAACAAGAGGTGACCGTACTTGGCTGTTAAAAGACAGACGCTGAATATTCCCGAGCAGGCATTGCAGGTGCTGAAAATGCTTGAACGTGCAGGTAACAAGGCGTATTTTGTCGGACAGTGTGTAGCTGAACTGCTGAGAGGCGGCTCGCCTATGGATTATGATATTATCACTACGGCGGACTTTGGCGAAATGCTGTATGTGTTCCGTGATATGCGGATAGTTTCGCAAAACGAGGATATGAGCAGTGTTATGGTGTCGTCACTGGGACTTGTAATACAGGTGTCAAGCTATTGCGGCGAAATAAAGGACGGAAAAGCAGTCTATACCGACAATTACATTTTCGACCTTGTTCACCGTGATTTTTCCGCATTTGCAATCGCATACCATCCAAGAAAAGGATTCAGAGATCCGTTTGACGGTATGCCGTGCATAAAGGACGGCGTGATAACGCTGAAAGCAATAGGCGAATATCCCGTTGTGATGTGGCACGAAAACGATCTTGACGAAAACGAGTTGACGCTTAAACTCGAACCCAGGTCGAGCCTTGTTACAAACCCGTTCAATATGCTGACAGCACTTGAACTGCTCGGCGCAGAGAATTATGAGATCGACAGCGTTACAGCCGACGCAATAAAGGCGGACGCACCGCTTCTGCGTGATGCGGATAAGCACGAGTTGTCAAGACGCTTTACAAGGATTCTTCTTACAAGAAATATTTCGGGCGTGATGGCTCGGTTTCCGGAGGTATTTTCCGCAATAGAGCCTGAACTGCTGAAAGCGCAGAGATATAAGGAAAGATATTATGACAGCACGCTGTGGGAGCATATTTCCAAAAGTGTTGAGTTTGCGCCTCCGCAGGCTGATATACGGTATGCTATGCTGTTCCACAATGTCGGTATTCCCGATTGCAGATGCTGTGATTCGCACGGCAACACATTCTTTTACGGTCACGGGGAGTACGGCAGGATAACAGCGGCGAATTTCTTCGAAAAGTACAGGGTGGAGCTTAAACTCCGCAGTGACACGGATATGCTGATAGAATCGCACGATATAAGTATCACGGAGGACAGGACGGCTATTAAAAGGCTGCTTTGTGAGTATTCTCACGAGGAACTTAAAAAGCTGATAAAGCTCCGTATAGCCGATGATACGGCGAAGCCTACGGTGCATGAGGGCGTTATAGCAATGTACCGCAGAACATTGACAATGCTTGAAGATATAATTGCGTCCGGCGAATGCTACAGTATATCACAGCTTGCCATAAAAGAAAACGATCTTATCACGCATCGCCTTGTCGCAAACAAGGCACAGGCGAGAGCTGTTATAGAGTCGCTGTATGAAGCGGTGCTGGCTGAGCCGTCGCTGAATGTTGCTCCGATACTGCTTGATATGGTGAGAAAAAGCGTGCGCCGCTGAAAAAGGTATGCTTACGAAAGGATTGATGTTATGCAGAACTGTTGCCTCTGGATAGGCGGAGTAAAGGTATCCGACCTTGACGGTATCAGGGACAATTTCAATATAACCGATGTTAAAGGCTATTATCTCGGCGGCAGACTTGCTGACTGGCTAAGGCTCGGAGGCTATGATAACGAAGCGGCAAGAATTGATAACATCGACAGAAACGGCGACGTGGACAAGGCACTTGAGGATATATTCACAGGAACAAATGAAGAAGCTGAATGCGAAAATAACAGCGGCGAATACGGCGGTTATCATTTCAAGACGGTGACACCTCCGTTTTTAAAGCGTGAAGCGGGAACAGTTGTTTTATCGGCGGACGGTTCGTTCAGACTTCCCGTTATGACGGGAAGCGGTTCGTTTGCAGGTTCGTTTGGTTCTTATAAGCATCAATATGAATACGAATATGAGTACGGCTCGAGTAAAACGAGTTTTGGCTCGTTCAATATCGGCAGTTTTGATATAACAAGTTTTCTTTCGGGCAGTTTTTCCTATGACGAGCTGTGCGTTGGCGGCAGCTTTACGCCTAAGGCGCTTATGCTTTTCTTCTCATCCGAACCGCTTAACCGCTACGGATACGGGATACATCTTATATGAACGGATTCCATTCATTTTCATCGGCGGCTTTTTTCGCCAAGAATCCGGGTAAGAAGCTCACTATGAGCCTACCCGACATATACTGCACAGTGATTTCGGCTTTGCAATGGCGCAAAAACGGCAACAGCATAACTATGCTTACCGACAGCGCAGGAGCAGAGCTTTTTTCCGCTCTCGGCATAAACGATATATGGAACGATATAAAGGTTGTCATTCCCGATGATCTTGACGGGATAGACCCTGTTATGTTCTGGGCGGGAGGAAAGTTGATTGCTTTACAGCAGTTTTCCGCACCGTGCGCAATGATAGATACGGATTTCATAGTATGGGAGGATCCTCCGTTTGAGGATAAGATAATTGCGGCACACGAGGAGGAGCTGATGCCGTCCGTCTACCCCGATGTTTCATCGTTCAGGCTGAAAGGCAAGGTGCTTGACGAGGGACTTGATTATACAACGTTACCTCTCAATACGGCGTTTTTGTATATTCCCGATGAGGATTTCAAGCAGTATTACACATCACGCTCCATAGCGTTTATGAAGTCGGCGGTGTACGGCGGAGATTATCTTACATATATGGTTTTCGCCGAACAGAGATTGCTTCCTATGCTTGCAAAAAGGTGCGGCATCGGATACACCACGCTTCTTGACAAGGACAGGCTTTTTTTGCCGCAGAATAAGTTTACTCACCTTTGGGGCGCAAAACAGAAAATGCGTGATGACAAGGTACAGCTTGACAAGTTTTGCGAGCGGTGCAGGGAAAGGATAAGAAAATCATACCCCGAGTATGAATATATTATCGGGAATATCGAAAGAGCAGAAAAATAAGCTGTATACTACGGGCGTCCGCAGTATACAGCTTTTATCATTTATCATTATATCCGATTATCTTTATCAGCCTTATGTCCGTATATCCGTATGCACTCATAGGATAATCAACTCTGTCGGTCGTATTGCTGTTGATGAGAAGATCGACAACGTTGCTGTCATCGTCATATATTACCTTTGTTACTATCACGCTGTGGTGTGCCCAGCCGTCAACTACATACTGGATAATATCACCGGGCTGTGCGGAGAAAATATTACCGTCTGTTTCGGCTACAATGCCTTTGCCCGTATTCTTGTTGCAGTATTCGTAAAAATATTCCGTACCCGACCACGACCCCGACCTTCCCGTAGGAAGCTCGGAAAGGTCGCTTTCATCGTCAAACCATTTCCACTGCTCACTGCCGCTCCAGTCCATAGGAATTCCCGAAGCAAACAACGACTGCGAAACGTAGTTCTGGCAATTTCCACCGTATATGGCATAGTCACTGTAAGCAGGGTTTCTGACTACGCTTTCGCCGTTTACCCATTTGTATGAATAAGCAACGGCTTTGTCACGGTCGTAGCTGTGCTTTGCGGTCTTTGAGGCTTTGAAGCTGTCAGGATCGGCGTTATAGTCCGCAAGCATCTGCTCCTGCTTGTTTATGTTGCTTTCCGCTTCTGCCTTGAGCTTTTTGAGAATGCCCGAATACATTTTATCGTAATCGAGGTTGTCGGGTATTTTCATATCCTTGAGATAATATTCTTCATAATCATACCCGAGATAACTCATTACACGTTTTTCTATGAGCAGGTTTACATCGGTATCCTCCGCCAGAATGTCAAACTTGTATTTCCCGTCTGTGCCTTTGGAAATCTGCGCCTCGACTTCCATGCCGCAGGACTCGGCAGGGGCATCGCATATTGCGAACGCAACCTTTTCGCTTATGGTATAGTTTATCGTGTAAACGCCCTTTTTTACGGTCGCACTTTCTACGTTTATCACAAACGAAGCCTCGTCATAGCGAAGATCGGCAGAGCGGCACTGCCTTGCATATATCAGATATTGAAGCGAGGTATTGCAGAAACCTGCGTACAGCCTGCCGTATGTACTGTCAGTATTGAAATACTGCGACAGCGGGCTGTATTTCAGTTCACCTGCGTATTCGTATTTGTCCGAGGTGTAGTTGAGCAACAGTTGTTTTATCTCATCGGGGAGCTTTACGCTGTCGGCTGTTGTGACATTTCCGCTTATAAGAGCAATTTTTTCGGGCTCGGCAATGTCATTCACAGCAACAGCATCGGCAGCAGTGGCGGTAGTTTCGCTTTCCTGCACCGATGAAGCGCTGTCTGCGTCAATTTGCTTTTCGATATTCAATAAGGTCAAAAACGCACCGATCGTGACCGCCGCCGCAAATCCTATCAGAATGAGCTTTTGCGGCTTTGAGTTTTTGCGCCTGTATCGTCTTTTTCTGTACAATGTATATTCTCCGTTTCTGTTCTTCCGTCATATTTATTATATCCTTTGAAACGCAGGTTTGCAACAGTTGCATCTCCGTTTTTAATATGATACATCCGCAACCTTAAACAAACCTTAGCCCTGCCTTGCTCTGATATTTGTCAAAGTGCATAGGTATAAACCTTGTTTTGATGAACTATGCACAAAAAGCACGATTATTAATTGACTTTGATATGCAATTGTGATAAAATCAATAGTATAAACAGCAGAATAACGTTTTGCTGTCTTAAAATTGCATATTACATAAAACAGGAGCAGACAAATGAATTACTGGAACAAAGAAATCGAATGTGCGCCGAGAAGCGAGATAGAGGCGTTACAATCCTACAGACTTTCACGCACAATAAGACGTGTATATGAAAATGTTGCACCTTATCGTAAGAAGATGGACGAGGCAGGAGTAAGACCCGAGGATATAAAGTCGATCGCAGACTTATCAAAGCTTCCGTTCACAACGAAGCAGGATCTGAGAAACAACTATCCTTACGGTATGTTTGCCGTACCAAGCTCAGAGGTCGTAAGAATACACGCTTCATCGGGAACAACAGGCAAGCAGACAGTTGTCGGCTATACGGCTCATGATATTGACGTGTGGGCTGAATGCGCCGCAAGAGCGCTTACCAATATCGGCGGAACAAAGGACGATTATGTTCAGGTCTGCTACGGTTACGGATTATTCACAGGCGGTCTTGGTATGCACTACGGTACAGAAAAGCTTGGTGCTACCGTTATTCCCGCATCGGCAGGAAACAGCCTGCGTCAGCTTGAAATGTTCAGGGATTTCGGCACTTCTATAATCTGTATGACCCCTTCATACGCTATAAGCCTTATAGAGCTTATGCACGAAAAGGGCTTCAAAAAAGAGGATTTCAATCTCAAGGCAGGTCTGTTCGGTGCAGAGCCGTGGACAGATGAGATGAGAAAGCAGATAGAGGACGGACTCGGAATCAATGCCTACGACATCTATGGACTGTCGGAAGTAATGGGTCCCAGCGTGTCTGCCGAATGTCAGTATAAATGCGGTATGCACATCTGCGAGGATCACTTCATAGCAGAGGTAATCGACCCCGATACGCTTGAGGTATTACCCGCAGGTCAGCAGGGCGAGCTTGTATTTACCTGTATAACAAAGGAGGCACTGCCTCTTATCAGATACAGGACAAGAGATATAGCTACTCTTATCTATGATAAGTGCGAGTGCGGAAGGACGCATATCAGAATGCTGAAGCCCCAGGGCAGAACAGACGATATGCTTATCATCAGAGGCGTAAACGTATTCCCGTCACAGATTGAATCGGCACTGCTGTCGGTTGACGAAAAGGCTACCAACTACATGCTGGTCGTTGACAGAGTGAATAATCTTGATACCCTTGAAATTCAGCTCGAAACCCGTCCGGATATGTTCGGTGACGGTGTAAAGACGCTTGAAAACTACACAAGAAGGGTAAAAACGGCGATAGATTCCGCTATCGGCGTAGGAATCAATGTAAAGCTGCTTGAACCAAAGACCCTTGCACGCTCAATGGGCAAGGCTGTAAGAGTTCAGGATAACAGGGCTATAAAGAACAAGTTTGAAAAGAAATAATTTGGAGGAGGTACAGTATGTATATTGATCAGATTTCGGTTTTCGTTGAAAACAAAAAAGGCAGACTTGCAGGTATTATGGAGGTACTGAACAAGGCAGGCATCGACATAAGAGCAATGACTATTGCGGATACGGCGGACTTCGGCATACTGCGTATGATAGTAGATGATACCGACAAGGCGCTTGAGGCACTTAAGGCTGACGGCTGTACAGCGGCTGTTACAAAGGTCATCGCATTCACTATCCCAGATGTATCGGGCGCATTATATAACGTTATGGGCAAGATAAATGCCTGCGGAATAAACGTTGAGTATATGTACTCCGTAATGGGTAAGGTTGCAGGCAGAGCGGATATTGTTATCCGTGTCGAAGATGTTGAGAAGGCATCAAAGGTGCTTATCGACAACGGCGTAACTCTTATCGAAAAGAAAGACCTCTGCAAGTAAGCGATAAGCAGAATCTTTTCCGCTCCGGTGCGTATTGCCCGGGGCGGATTTTTTGTGTCTGGCATAACGGCTTCTGACTGAATTAAAGACAAGTATGCCATGCGTTACGGCAAAAACTGTTATATAAATTTTACATTTCCGCTATTGACAAAAACATATAGCTGTGCTATACTCAAACCATAGGAAACGGCAGTTACCGCTGACGGATAACCGTGAATCAACACGGGTGCTGTAACTGCCTGCCCGCCGAATCAAGCGGACACCTTATGCCGACCGTCTGGGCAGTCCGAATAGGGCTGCTTTTTGTTTTGTATGCGGAAAAATATTCCGCTGAAAAGCAGCAAACGTGTATTGCGATTATTCGCAGGAAGGAAAGGTAAAATTATGGGAAACACAACTGACCTCAGCGTTCGCTTCAAGGATTACTGGGACGGATTCAAGCCCGGTGAATGGCAGGAGGGTATTAATACCCGTGACTTTATAATGACAAACTTCACGCCTTACTCAGGCGGACCGGAGTTCTTATGCGGTCCTACCGAGCGCACAAAAGCGCTTAACGCAAAGCTTGGAGAGCTTTTCAAAAAAGAGCGTGAAAACGGCGGTGTACTGGATATAAACACAGAGGTGGTATCATCTCTCTGCAATTATCCTGCGGCATATCTTGACAAGGAAAACGAACTTATCGTTGGCTATCAGACAGACGCTCCGCTTCGCAGAGGTGTAAATCCTTTCGGCGGTATCAGAATGGCAAGAGGTGCGTGTGAGGCTTACGGCTACAAGCTGTCGCAGAGCGTTGAAGAACACTTCGAGTACCGTACAACACATAATGACGGCGTATTCAGAGTATATACAGACGAGATGAAGCTTGCACGTCATATAGGCATAATCACAGGTCTGCCCGATGCATACGGCAGAGGAAGAATAATCGGCGACTACCGCAGGGTAGCGCTTTACGGTGTCGACTATCTTATAGAGCAGAAACAGCTTGACAAGAAAAAGGTCGGAGAAAACATAATGGACGTAGATACGATCCGTCTTTCCGAGGAGCTTTTTCAGCAGATAAACTTCCTGAAGAAGATGAAGGAAATGGCGGCTATGTACGGCTATGACATCAGTATGCCCGCAAGAAACACTAGAGAAGCTATCCAGTGGACATACTTTGCTTATCTTGCATCTATAAAAGAGCAGAACGGTGCGGCAATGTCGCTTGGCAGAACATCGACCTTCTTTGATATTTACGTTGAGCGTGATATGAAAAGAGGCATTCTTACAGAAGAGCAGGCGCAGGAGCTTATAGACGATTTCGTAATGAAGCTGCGCAGTGCAAGACATCTGCGTACTCCCGAATATAATGAGCTTTTCGGCGGCGACCCGATGTGGATAACAGAAAGCGTCGGCGGTGTGAACAACAGCGGTGTTCCTCTGGTCACAAAGGGCAGCTACAGAATGCTGAACACCCTTTATAACCTCGGTTCTTCGCCCGAGCCGAACCTTACTATACTGTGGTCGGAAAGACTTCCCGAACCTTTCAAGAAGTTCTGTGCAAAGCTGTCTGTCGATACAGATTCGATACAGTACGAAAATGACGACCTTATGCGTATGGAATACGGCGATGATTACGCTATCGCCTGCTGCGTATCGGCAATGAAGGTCGGCAAGCAGATGCAGTTCTTCGGTGCAAGATTCAACCTTCCCAAACTCCTGCTCCTCGCTATAAACGGCGGCTATGATAATGTAACAGGCATGAAGATAGGTCCTCAGATGGAGCCTTTACAGGGCGACAAGCTTGACTATTACGAGGTAAGAGGCAGACTTGACGTTTACCGTGAATGGCTGTGCAAGCTGTATGTGAATACGATGAACGTTATCCACTATATGCACGACAAGTACGCTTACGAAAAGACACAGATGGCTCTGCACGATACAGACGTTGACAGAATGATGGCATTCGGCATTGCGGGACTGTCTGTAATGGCTGACTCGCTCAGTGCCATAAAATATGCCGATGTAAAGCCTATCCGTGACGAAAACGGTTATATAATTGACTTTGACACAAAGGGCGACTTCCCGAAGTTTGGCAATGACGACAACAGAGTTGATAAGATAGCTCAGAACATTATCCAGAGAGTGTCTACCGAGCTTCGTAAGAACCCGACCTACAGAAACGCTCGTCATACCCTTTCGGCACTTACGATAACATCAAACGTAGTATACGGCAAGAAGACAGGCTCAACTCCCGACGGAAGAAAGAAGGGCGAGCCTTTCGCACCCGGCGCAAACCCTATGCACAACCGTGAAACAAACGGTGCTATAGCATCGCTGAATTCCGTTTCAAAGCTCCAGTACGATTACTGCCGTGACGGTATTTCAAATACATTCTCTATAGTTCCCGATGCGCTCGGAAAGACGGACGAGCAGAGAGTGGAAAACCTTGTTGCCGTACTTGACGGTTACTTCTCAAATTATGCGCATCACCTCAACGTAAATGTTCTCAACAAGGAGATGCTCATTGAGGCGTATGAAAATCCTGAGGCTTATCCCAATCTTACCATCCGTGTATCAGGCTACGCTGTCAACTTCCACAAGCTGACAAAGGAACAGCAGAGAGAGGTCATCAGCAGAACGTTCCACACGGTGATGTAATATGGAGTGCAGATACAGTGCAATACAGACGCTCGGCACGCTTGACGGTCCGGGAGTGCGGTTTGTATTGTTCCTGCAGGGGTGTCCGCTCCGTTGCGGATACTGTCACAATCCCGAAACAAGAGATGCAAGCGGCGGAAAAACAGCCACCGTCAAAGATGTAATGCAAAAGGTGCTGAGATGCCGTAATTATTTCGGTAAGGACGGCGGTATCACGGTATCGGGCGGAGAGCCGCTTATGCAGGCAAAATTCGTAACCGAGCTTTTTAAGGAATGTAAAAGGCAGGGTATAAATACCTGTCTTGATACATCGGGCTGTATAATGAACGATGACGTTACGGAACTTCTCAAGGTCACCGACCTTTGTATGCTTGACATAAAGATGACAAATGACGAGGACTACAGGAAGTATATCGGTTGCTCCCTTGACGCACCGCTGAAATTTCTTGACAAGCTGACCGAAATGAACGTTGAAACGTGGATAAGACAGGTGACGGTATGCGGCGTAAATGACAATGATACGAATATCAAACTGCTTAATGATATAGCAAATAAGCACGAAAATGTCACTTTCGCGGAGCTTCTCCCGTTCAGAAAGCTGTGTAAGACGAAATACGACGATATGGGCATCGAGTTCCCGTTTGACATATACCCCGAAACTCCGCAGGATGTAATCGAGGCGCTTAAACCCGGTCTTGATAAATTTGTATTCTGAATAATTTGTATCCCCGACAGTACGGCTGTCGGGGATTTCATCTGTCGAATGACAGCCGACACAATAACCACCTGCTTTTTTTGCGTAATATGATCAATTTTTGCTCACAGAGTGCATTTCTCCCAAATAATATTGACTTTTGCCTGATGATATAGTAAAATAAAAGCAGTATGTATGATTGAATAGCTGTATTTCGGTTTTTATTTATTTTTCAGATAGGGGCTGTATTTATGAGTAAGACCGTGTTGTTTGTTGCGTCTGTTACCAAAAAGCATATTATACAGTTCCATCTGCCGTATATGAAGTGGTTCAAGGAACACGGATACAAGGTTCATGTATGCGCAGGCGATGACTTTGAACCGGAAGAGGCAAGACATATACCCTATTGCGATGAATATTACATAGTGCCCTTTTACCGTTCGCCGTTTGCTACGCAGAATTTCCGCTCATATAAGGAATTACGCAAGCTGATAGAAGAAAACGAGTACGAGCTTGTGCATTGCCATACTCCCGTGGCGGCGGCTATCGCACGTTACGCTTTCAGGGATGCAAGAAAAAAGCATAACACAAAGGTGCTTTATACCGCTCACGGCTTTCATTTCTATAAGGGCGCACCTAAGATAAGCCGTTTGTACTATAGCGTAGAAAAGGCTATGATTCGCTATACCGACGGAATTATCACGATAAATGAAGAGGACTATCTTGCGGCAAAGAAAATGTGCCGCAACAAAAAATGCGATGCCTATAAAATTTCCGGTATCGGCATTGATTTAAGCCGTGTCAGAAATTCTACTCGTACAAGAGAAGATATAAGGGATGAATTCGGAATACCGCATGACGCATTTCTCGTTATGTCAAATTCCGAGATCAACGAGAACAAGAATGTTGAATGCTCTATAGCTGCGGTTGCCGCCAACAAGGGCGTATATATGCTTATCTGCGGCACGGGCAAAAGTATGGATAAGTGCAGAGATCTTGTAAAGGAGCTTGGTTGCACAGACAGGATCATATTCGCAGGCTACCGTTATGACGCAAAGGAGCTTCTGCACGGTGCGGATGCGTTTATTTTCCCAAGCTACCGTGAGGGACTCGGACTTGCGGCTATCGAGGCTATGGGAGCAGGTCTTCCGCTTATCGTTTCGGATAACAGAGGAACGAGAGAATATGCGGTAAACGGCGAGAATTCCATCGTGTGTGAGTGCAACAATGTGTCGCAGTTTATTGAGGCGGTGCGTTTGATAAGTTCGGACGGGGAGTTATGCAAAAAGCTCGGCAGAAACGGATATTCCTGTGCCGATAAATACGGAATCGAAAATTCGCTTTCCGAAATGGCTGAGATTTACGGAAAATACGTTGATATACAAACGTCAGAAACTGAAACGGAAGTGTTGTCGGGTGAAAACAGATAAATACAGAAGGCTGTTATCCTGCTGTCCGTCACTTCTTGATGCGGCAGATAAGACAGCAAATGATATGAATGAAGACTTGCAGAATAATATTCCGGCACAGGTCACGGCATACGTTACCGCACCTGTGCTGTTTTGTTATGTCAGCTATATTCTTGACAGCGTAAAAAAGAAAAATATAAACAGGATATTCTTTCTTTCCCGTGACGGATATATTTTAAAGCAGATAGCTGATATAATAATCGAAAGAAAGAAGCTCAAAATACAGACAAGCTATCTCTATGTTTCACGCTATTCGCTCCGCAATGCGCTTTATTACAAGTGTGAAACGGCGGAGGATTTCGAAAACGCAGGATTATTTACAGGCTATACATTAAAGAGTGCAAAGAATTTTTTAAAGAGAGCAGGACTTGATAATCGTCAACGTGCAGAGGTTTACGAAAAAATCGGTTTTCCCTATGACGAAAATAAAGACCTCAGCGACAGCGAATATTCCGCATTTTGCGAGAAAATAAAAAACGATTCCGCTTTGCTTTGTGAAATTAAAAATAATTCCGAAAACAATTATCATAATATAATGAAATATTTTGAGCAAAGCGGTCTGTTTGAAAAAGGGAAAATCGCCGTTGTGGACAGCGGCTGGATGGGTACTGTACAGAAAACGCTGACAGCGCTTGTAAACGGCAGGACGGACGATAATATTATAGGATATTATTTCGGGCTTTACAGACGTGAGGACGATAATTATAAGGCGTTTTTGTTTGACGTGACAGATGCATATAAATATGTGCCGACCTTCTGCAACAATCTGTTCGAGTGCTTTTGCAGTGCGCCGCACGGTATGACTACAGGGTACAGTGAATGCGACGGAAAAATCATTCCCGTGCTGTCGGGCGCAAACGCAGAAATGGTAAAAATGGCGGAAATACAGACGAAAACAGCCGCCAGATTTACGGAATATGCGTGCGAAAATGAAAATTATATCCCGATATGCAAAATGAGAGATATATCCGCCCGACTTCTCAAGGCTCTTATGTATAAGCCGGACAAACAGGAGGCTGAAATTCTGGGAGCGTTCCCGTTCAGCGATGATGTGACCGAAGCGAAGATTCAGTGCCTTGCGGGAAACTGTAAAGGCAGTATTTCAAATATTCTTCTGCCTGTCAGAATTATCAGAAAGAAAAAAGGAAAAAGCATTTATCCCGATAAATATATTTACTGGCTGTACGGCAGTATTGTGCTGACAGGCTGTAAGCCTGCGTGGGTTTACAGACTCAGCGTGCGTGAATGGGAAAGGCTAAGACTGCTCAGGGAGAGAAAAAAACTATGCCGTTAATATCAGTAATAATGGGAGTGCATAACAGCGATCCCGATATGCTCTTAAGTGCTGTACGCTCGGTCTTGTCGCAATCGGTATCCGATATTGAGCTTATAATATGCGATGACGGGTCCGAAAACGACATAGAAAAAACGCTTGACGGTATTAAAGACAGCCGTGTGAAGCTGATTTCCTTCAAGGAAAACAAAGGACTTGCGGCGGCCCTGAATGCCTGTATTGATGTAGCAAGCGGGAAATATATCGCAAGGCAGGACGATGACGATATCAGCCTTCCTGAAAGGTTTGAAAAACAGACCGAGTACCTTGAAAATCACGGTGATACTTATTTCATCGGAACAGATTGCGAGCTTTATTCGCAGGGCGAAGGTGTATACGGCGAGCGTATAATGCCTGAAACCGTTGACAAGAGGAGCTTTCTGTTCAATTCGCCGTTTATTCACGGCAGTATGATGTTCAGGCGTGAGGTTTTTGATAAAGAGCGTTACAGAACGCTCGGCAAAAACCGCAAATACGAAGATTACGATTTATTTATGAGACTTTGCGCAGACGGCTTCAAGTCCGCAAATCTGCCGGAGAAGCTGTACAGATTCCATTACGATAGATCGACAAGACGTGTTTCGTTTTCGATGAGGTGCGACGAATTCAAAGTGAGAACAGAGGGCTTCAAAAGGCTCGGCCTTATGCCCGTAGGATTCCTTTATGCCCTGAAACCGATTTTACTCGGATTTATACCTCGTAAAGCAATGATTAAGCTTAAAGAAAAGACTACCGGAGTATAGTCGGGCTGTACCGCATTTTGCATAATGCGGTACTTTTTGAATTTTTTTCTTTGTAGCAATTGCATATTGTAATATACACGGGAATGTGGTAAAATTGAATTATATTTTGATGTTTGGAATAACTATGCTGATAAGCTAATATTAAGGGGTTGAATTACGATTGAGCGATAAATTCAGTATTGATGATATACTGGCTGAAATCGGCAGCGACAAGGACGTAAGCAAGGAAACCGCAAAAAGTGCAGGCACTGCGGATAAGAAAGCACCGTCACAGTCAGCGCCGGGTGCGACCATGATACTTAATTCTATAGATGAAAAGAAAAAAACACAGGGTAAAGAAAATACCATTGAAATATCCACAAAGAACCTTCAACATTTGAAAGGTGTTGTCGGTGAAGGACAGAGAAGGCCGAAAGAACCTGCACAGCAGGCACCGAAAGCGGCAGAGTCCCCAAAAGTAAAAAAACCGGACGATGATGCACATTACAGAAGGCTTTCGGAGTTTGATGATGATGAAAAGCCTGTAAAGCATAGATTGAATGCATCGCACGACAGCACTGCGCCGGCAAAACCGGCAAAGGAAAATCCTGCGTTAAAGACAGAGAAAAAGCCTCAGAAACCGCCTCAGACCATATTCGGAAACGCAGATGAAAAGCCTAAGGAAAAAGCCGAAAAGGTAAGCGTATCTATCAATACAAGTGCGAATATGACCTTCAAGCAAAAGGTGAAGCAGTACAGATTCCTTTTTGAAGAGCTGACAAAGCGTGATTTCAAGAAGAAATATAAAAGAACGCTTCTCGGCGTGCTGTGGAGCATAATTTCACCGTTTCTGACGTTCCTGGTTCAGTATTTTGTGTTCGGATATATATTCCACCGTCTTGATTCGGGATTTGTAATCTACCTGCTCACAGGTACTCTGATGTTCAACTTCTTCACCAATGCGACTACTAACGGTATGTTCTCGATGTATTCAAACGGGGCGATATTGTCAAAAGTCAAAGTACCTAAAAGCCTTTTTGTGCTGTCGTCCAACTCTGCGGCAACCTTCAATTTCCTTCTTACACTGATTGTTTATTTTGCATTCATGATATTCTGCAAGATAACCTTCGGCTTGCATCTTTTATTGATAATCTACCCGATACTCTGTCTTATTATTTTCAATATCGGAATGAGTTATATCCTGTCCGCACTTTTCGTGTTCTTCAGGGATATGCAGTATCTTTACCAGATATTCACAATGCTTCTGATGTATATGTCGGCTATCTTCTATGAAGTCAAGCACTTCCCCGAGGAGCTGAGATTCATATTCAATGTAAACCCGGTATATCATTATATATCATATATGCGTCAGCTTGTTATGCAGGCGTCCGTTCCGAGTTTAACGGAGCATATTATCTGTCTGTCGTTTGCACTTGGTATGCTCGGCATCGGATATTTCATCCACAGCAGGACAGAGCAGAAGTTTGTTTATTATTATTAATGAGGAATATAAATGGTAATTGATGTAAAAAACGTTACGGTTCAGTATACAATAAGCAATTTCAGAGAAATCGGACTTAAGGAATATCTTATCAAAAAGGTAAAGAGGGACATAAAGACCGAGCAGTTTACTGCGGTAGACAATGTTTCGTTCAGCCTTGACGAAGGCGATTTTCTCGGAATAATCGGTACGAACGGCGCAGGAAAATCGACCCTCCTGAAAGTAATTTCAGGCATTATGAAGCCTGCAAAGGGCAGTGTTACCGTAAACGGAAAGATAGCGGCACTGTTAGAGCTTGGTTCGGGCTTTGACCCTGACCTTACAATAAAGGAAAATGTTTTTCTGCGTGGAGCGATGCTCGGTTATACAAAGGAATTCGTTACCGAAAAGTACAAGGACATACTTGAATATGCGGAGCTTACCGAGTTTGAAAACAGAGCCTTCAAGCAGCTTTCATCCGGTATGAAGTCACGTCTTGCTTTTTCAATATCCTGCCTTATGGAGCCCGAGATTCTGATACTTGATGAGGTTCTTTCCGTAGGCGATGCGGCTTTCAGGGCAAAGAGCGAGGCAACTATGATGAATATAATCAAGAACGGTTGCTGTACCCTGTTTGTTTCACATTCGCTTCCGCAGGTACGCAGGCTTTGCAATAAGGTGCTGTGGCTTGACAAGGGAAAGCAGATAGCCTTCGGCGATGTGAATGCCGTGTGTGACAAATATGACAGATATATCCGTACCGTAACCAATATGCAGAACATAAAAATGTAAACCGACAGGAGCATTTATGATATATCTTATTGACTTTGAAAATGTTCACTCAGACGGGCTTAAGGGTATCGAACAGCTTGGCGAGAAGGATAAGTGCTATATCTTTTACAGTGAACACGCAGGTGTGCTGACATTCAATATGCACAAAAGAATAACCGAGAGCAAAGCCGATATATTCTATGTAGAGGCGCAGGTGGGAATGAAAAATGCGCTTGATTTTCAGCTTGTTTCCTATCTCGGATATATGATTCGGGAGGCTCCCGAGGAGAATTATTGCATTATTTCAAACGATAAGGCATTCGAACTTGTGGGAAGGTTCTGGCAGGAGAAGAATGTGAACGTTTGCTGTGCCGTTTCACTTGAGCAGGCTGAAGAATCCGGAGAACACAGCAGGCTTCATTCCGAGCTTGAAAAGCTGATAACAAACAGTGATGAGCTTGAGTTTGTCGAGAAGTGCATCAATGAGCTTACTACCAAGTCGGGCATAAATAACCGTATCGTGAAAAAATACGGCACCACCCGTGCAGGCGAGATATACAGACTGATAAAGCCTCTGCTGACCGATAAAAAGGGCGACACGAGACAGAAATAAAAAACAAGGCGGTCATTGCTGTTACGCAGTGACCGCCTCAATTTATACGGTATTGAATTTTTCCGTCAGTCCTGATACTGTGACGTTATCCCGAAATATTCTTCAAGCGAAAGACCGCTCTGCGTTACCTTTGTGGCAAGGTCTACTCCGATGTATCTGACGTGCCACGGCTCATACATATAGCCTGTGGAGCTTTCTTTGCCTTTAGGATAACGGATGATAAAGCCGTACTTGTAGCAGTTCTTGTCAAGCCACTGACCTGCGGGATCGTACTGGAAGTCCTGTTCGAGAGAATTAAGATCGAATGTGTATCCTGTCTGGTGATCGGAATGACCCGGACGTGAAGAATATGTATCTGCCGCATCTCTGCCGTCCTGCGCAACATAGCGGTTGTATATAACATCCTGATCCTCATATGAACGGAAGCTTGATAAGATCCACAGCGAAATGCCGTCAGCGGCGGCGGCAGCCTGCATATCGTAGAAAGCGTCCATAGCGACAGGCTGAACACCGGGGTTATAGCTTGCAGGCAGAGTGTATGTCTTGTTTGCTATCATAACGCCGTCAAAATAAGTGATACCGTCTATAACCTCCATTTTGTGCGAGCCGTTATATGACGGGGTCTGCGGTTCGGATGCCTGCGGTTTTGATGTTTCGGGCTTCGGCGTTTCGGGAACTGTTGTTTCGGGCTGTGTTATTACATACGGATCTATGATATTCACCTCCATAGTAGCAACAAGTCGGAAATCATTTTCGTAGTACGCTTCAATAGTACAGTTACCCTCGCTTTTTGCGGTGATAACGCCTTCGTTCGTTACCGAGGCTATAGTTGCGTCACTGGTATAGTATATGGCGCTTGTGTGTGTAATATCCTCAGGCGAGAATTTTAAAACGGAATTATATACCTCTCCGACCTCAAGAGTAACGCTCTTTTTGTCAAATTCCATCGAATCGGGCAGTTCAAGTCCGTTCACAGTGACGCTTATATCCTTTGAAAGTCCGGTTACGGAGTCGGTAACGGTGACGGTGGTTTCGCCTGTGTTCACGCCCTTTATATTTCCGTCCTTGTCAACGGTTGCAACTTCTGTGTCGGCACTTTTCCAGCTGAGCGATACATCCTTTGCGTCAGAGGGAGTCAGCTTTGCAGTGACCTTCTGCTCCTCTCCGCCGTCAAGCGACAGAGCCGCAAGAGATACATCGAGTTTTTCGATTATATCCTTCTTTACAATAACGATAATACTGTCGGAAAGCTCTCCGCTGCTTACCGTAATTTCGGTTTTTCCGTCCGATACACCTGTGATTTTTCCGTCAAGCGAAACGGTCGCAACAGACGTATCCGCACTGACATATGACAGCGCATATTCCGTGTCTGACGGCTCGGTTTTCACTTTGAGTTTTTCGGAATGACCGATACGCAGTGTAATATCACCGCTGTTTGTTATCTCAAGCCCTTTTATGCTGTCGCCGTTATTGCCTGTGAAAATCAGCGTTACAAGTATGGCACACATTATTATGAGCAGGGCGATACCGCTGTATATCATAATATTCGCTATCAGGCGGTTACGTTTTTTCTGCGCTGAGGTTTTCCTTTTCGGATATTGTGGTGAGGACGCTTTGACTGGCGTTGCGGCAGGCTTTGGCTTGAATGTGTCGTCAAGCTCGTCGAGCGGAATTATATTATCGTCCGTTCTGCTTTCAAACAGTGCCTTTATATCATCTATACTGCTTGTTTCGTACTTCTTTTCAGGCTCCATATTTTATATCCTTTCAAATAAACCGTACCGGCGGTAAGCCCCGTTTTGATGTACGGCAATACTTATATAAACGTTACAATTAATGTAATTATATCATAAGATCCGTATTTTTGCAAGTGCTGTTGCGGTTGACAAAACCGTACAGTTGTTGTACAATTATAATATGGATGTGAATACAGGATTTGACTTTTTCACAAGGCATTGTGCAAAGGAGGATCATATGAAATACAAAAGATCGGTATCGGTTTTTCTTGCTGTTTTGGCGCTGATTCCGGCAATGATGACAGCAGGCTGTTCCGAAGAGAGCCATATTATAACTCAGCACACCTCACGTCCTGACGGTACGGCGACGTCAAAGCCGTATGCCACCAACAACAGTCTGACAAAGGACGATATAACGCTTACGGTATGGGAGTCAAAGGACGGCCCCGATGAATTTATCAGAAAAGCGGGAGACAGCTTTCACAAGCTTTACCCTAACATAACGATTGAATATGTCAACGTAGAGATACCCGACGCTATAATAAATCTTAAGGATAAGAACAGTACGGTAAAAAGACCGGATCTGTTTGCATCTCCCTGCGACATGGCAGGGGAGCTTATCGCCAACGATCTTATACTTCCGACAATCGACACATCGTTTGTAAATACAGTGGCAATGACTTCTGCAAGGGATTCCGTGATGTACGGCGATACTATGTACGGCTACCCGGTTTCCTGCGAAACGTACGCCCTTTTCTACAATAAGAAATTCGTAGATCTGAATGATATTCCGTCAACGTGGGAAGGTATGATAGGCTGGAGCAAGGGCTTCAATACGCTCTATCCCGGCAAATACGGCTTTATTTTCCATGCAGATACGGTATATTATCTTGCTATGCTGATGAGCAGGGACGGGAATAAGCTGATGAGCGGCAATGACTACGGCTTGCTTAACGAATCTGCAAAATACGGCATGGATCTTCTCGGACAGATGAAAGAAATATTGCCGCCGAACGTTACGGATTTTGAATATGACGATTATGACGATCTGTTTCTTAACGGCGATGCGGCTTTCCTTGTGAACGGACCGTGGTTTGTAAGCAAGGCCGATGCCTCCGGCATAGATTACGGCATAGTAAACCTTCCGTCTTTTGAAAGCGGAAGCAATACATATTCCATTGCAGGTGTCAGAGTTATGTATGTGTATTCAAAAAGCGATCATCCGAAAGAGGCGGACGAGTTCGCACGCTATCTTCTCAGCGAGGATATGCAGAGGCTCAGAGTAAAGATGACAGGAACCCTGCCTGCCGCTAACGTTGACATAGATGAAAAGCTGGACGGATTTGTAGATCAGCTGGCATTCTCCTATGCTATGCCGAACACACCTCAGACGGCTCGGTTCTGGGAATACGGGATAACTGTTACCAAAAACGTTTATGCCGGCAAGGACCCCGACGAAGAGCTTAAGGATTATGTCGATTATCTGAACGGTACAGGCGCTCCCGATAACGAAAGCAATATCACCGACAGCCTAGACAGCAGCACCGAATAATTTTATTTTAACGGAAGGATATAACCTATATTATGCCAAATGCCGAAAAAAGCATATCACTTGAAAATGCAACAGATGTCGGCGCGGGACTTACCTCGAAAGAGGTAAGCGACCGCATCGCACAGGGAAAAGTAAACGGAGATTTCAATATACCGAGCAAATCGGTAAAGCAGATATTCAAGGATAACTGCCTTACATTCTTCAACCTTATCAACATAATACTGGCGGCTTTTGTCGTTGCGGTAGGCTCGTTCAAGAACTGCCTGTTCTTAGGCGTTATCATATGCAACACGGCAATAGGTATATTCCAGGAAATACGCTCAAAAAGAGCCATCGACAAGCTGGCTCTTATTTCTGCGCCTAAAGCGGATGTGCTGAGAAACGGCGAAATACAGACTATACCCGTAAAGGATATTGTTCTTGACGATATAATGATTTTGTCGGCAGGCAGACAGGTCTGCTCGGACTGCATAGCGGTAGAGGGCGACTGCGAGGTAAACGAGAGCCTTATAACAGGCGAAAGCGACCCTATCGTAAAGCACAAGGGCGATGAGATACTGTCCGGTTCGTTTCTGATAAGCGGAAATGCAAAGGCGCAGGTTATCCGCATAGGCGCAGACAATTACGCCAATAAGATAACAAGCGGCGCAAAATATATCAAGAAGAATAACTCAAAGATGCTCGCAAGCATAAACTATATACTGAAGATGATTTCCGTATGTATTATACCGATGATACTGCTGATGTTCGGCAAGGAAATGCTTCTTGCGCACAACACGTTCACCGATGCCGTTGTAAATACGGTTTCGGCTATAATCGGCATGATACCCGAGGGTCTTGTGCTTATGGCAAGTATGGTGCTTGCGGTAAGCGTTATCAGACTTGCAACGAACAAAACGCTTGCGCAGGATTTGTACTGCGTGGAAACCCTTGCAAGAGTTGACGTTCTCTGCCTTGATAAAACAGGTACGATAACCGAGGGCAGAATGGAGGTATCCGACGTTATCTCTCTTGACGGAAACGATCACGAAAAAGCTCTTTGCGAGATGATATATGCGCTCGGCGATAATAACCCCACTGCGCTTGCCGTAATGGACAGATACAAAAAAGACGGTTTCCTGCCCGAAAGAGAATGGTCGGCAAGTACTGTGGTGCATTTCTCAAGTGCGAAAAAGTGGAGCCTTGCGGCTTTCGAGGATAAAGGAACATATATTCTCGGTGCAGCTGAATTTATTCTGGGCGATGCTATGACAGATGCTCTGAGAGAACAGATAAAGACGCTGTCTGAGGGCGGATACAGAGTTGTATTGTTTGCACACAGCGACAATATGCCGCCCGAAGTCGAGGGTGGCGCATTGCCCGAAAATATAACTCCTGTTGCACTTGTAAGAATCACCGACTGCATAAGAAAAGAAGCCCCTGCAACGCTTAAATATTTTGCGGAGCAGGACGTTGACATAAGAATTATTTCGGGCGACAGCCCCGTTACCGTTTCGGGAGTCGCACAGCGTGCAGGGCTTGAGCATTATGAAAATTACGTAGACGCATCGACATTAACAACCGATGAAGAACTTTGGGAGGCGGCTGACAAGTATAAGATATTCGGCCGTGTAACGCCGTATCAGAAGCTGGAGCTTGTAAAGGCACTTAAAGCCAAAGGTCATACCGTTGCTATGACGGGCGACGGCGTAAACGATGTCCTTGCACTGAAAGAATCCGACTGCTCTATAGCTATGCAATCCGGAAGCGATGCGGCACGAAACGTATCCAACATCGTCCTTCTCGACAGCAATTTTGCGTCAATGCCGAAGATAGTAGGCGAGGGCAGACGCTCTATAAACAACATCGAGCGTTCAAGCGTGCTGTTCCTTTACAAAACCGTATATTCGTTTTTAGCGGCGCTTATGTTCTGCTTTGTGCCTATGGGCTATCCCCTTCAGGCAATACAGCTTACGCAGATCAATATGTTCACAAACGGCATACCCTCGTTCTTACTTGCTATGGAGCCTAACTTCAAGCGTGTAAAGGGCGAATTTATAGAAAATGTCCTGCCGAGATCCATAATGCACGGACTGCTGATAACGTTCAATTTTGTCGGAATAGTGCTTATGCGCTATATTTCGGGCTGGATGGATATAATTCCGAGAGAAACCTTCGATTACAGCATCGAAACAATGTCAACCATATGCATAGGATTTGCGGCGTTCGTGATACTGTTCAAGGTTTGTATGCCCTTCAAGCCGTGGAAAATAGGTCTGTTTATTTTCCTGATAGGAGGATTTACGGCTGATATATTCATATTGCGTGATTTCCTGCTCGACCTTAAGCCTATGTGCTTTGAAATGATAGTTATGACAGGGATCCTTATGGGCGCAACCGTTCTTATAGAGGCTCTGTCCTCGTTCTTTGAACGTCATATAACCGATAATCTGCTGGCGTTCCAGCGGTACTGGAAAGATGTGTTTATAAGAATGTCGGCAAAAAGAAAAGCCGGAAAGGAAAATAAAAATGCCTGAAACGACAGTTGAGATATTCAGCGACGGAGCGTGCAGCGGCAATCCGGGTCCCGGAGGTTACGGTGCGATTCTCCGTTGGAACGGAAAAGAAAAGGAACTGAGCGGCGGCGAAAAGCATACCACCAATAACCGTATGGAGCTTACCGGAGTTATTGAGGCGCTGACGGCACTGAAATATCCGTGCAAGGTGATACTTACCACCGACAGCAAATATGTTGTGGATTCTGTCACAAAGGGTTGGGTGAACGGCTGGAAACGCAGAGGCTGGAAAAAGTCCGACAATACACCCGCACTTAATGTCGATCTGTGGGAGCGGCTGCTTCCGCTGCTCGATACGCATGATGTAGAATTCCGCTGGATAAAAGGCCACGCAGGACACACCGAAAATGAACGTTGCGACAGGCTCGCAGTAAAAATGCGTGATTACTACAGCGCATTATAATAAGCCGAAAAGAAGGCGTTTTTATGAAAAATGAAATTAAAGAATATAAGGAATATATAAAAATGCAGGCGGCAGACCCTGACGTTGACAAGAAAGTGCTTGCACAGCAGCTTCTTGTAAGGATAGGCTTCTATCAGCACGAAAGGCTTATCCACCTCATAGTAACGATGAGCTTTGCGATATTCTTCCTGCTGTCGCTGATACTGGTGTCGATAAATGCTTATTTTCTTGCACTGTCGGTTCTTCTGCTTGTACTTCTTGTTCCGTACATAGCACACTATTATTTTCTTGAGAATTCAACGCAGGAGCTTTACAAAGTGTATTACTCGCTTATTTCGGGGCAATAATTCTTGCAGACGAAAAATAGTTGTAATTGTTTAAGCAAAAATCACACAAAACCGTGAATTTATTACCAAGTTTCGTTTAATCCTACAAAATTATCTTGCAAATATGGATTTTTTCGGCTTTCTGTAGTATAATTATAGCATTAATCTGCAGAATCAGTCGAATTAAGTTAGCTTTTTTTCAATGTAATAAGAGGGGTGAGCCGATGAAAAAAGATATATTTTCAATTCCGAACATACTGAGCTTTGTGCGAATATTGCTTATCCCGATATTTGTATGGTTATATGTCACCGCAGGAACGAGCGGAGAGTATTATCTTGCCGCCGCAGTTGTCGTAGCGTCGGGAATTACCGATTTCCTTGACGGACAGATAGCACGGCGATGCAATATGATAACCGAGTTCGGCAAATTCCTCGATCCGCTTGCCGACAAGCTGACGCAGGGAACGTTGTTCCTTTGCATAGCGATAAATTATCCGCTGATGTGGATACTGCTTGCTATATGGCTTTTGAAGGACGGCTTTATGGCAATCATGGGACTTGTGCTTTTAAAGACAAAGCAGACAAAGCTTGACGGCGCACGCTGGTACGGCAAGGTCTGCACGGCTATTATCTATATCGCAGTACTGGCTCTGCTTTTCTTCCCCGGAGTATTCCCGGAGGGTTCGCCTGCATCATCCTTACTCATTCTTATCTGTATAGGTGTAATGCTTCTTTCCGGTATTCTTTATTCGGTAGCACTTATAAAGATGTGGCTTCACAATGAAACGATAGCCAAAGAGAACAGAATGAAGCTCAGGGAGATTGCTAAGGAAAGCACCCACGAGCATAGCAACATTAAAAGTGAATAAAAATGCGACCTGCAGGATAAAACCTGCAGGTCGTTTTTTAGGAACTTCAGTGATTAATTCGCAAAAATAACACGCTCTTTTCTGAACAGGAATTGTTCGGAAAGGAGCTTTTATTATGAAAAGCAATATCAGAGCTGTTTTAACTGACAGCGTACTGCCAAATGCAATGAAAATGTCATTTGTTATGTCTGTTGCGAGGTGGTATTATGTCAATGGATGAAAGAACGCTTAAGGAACAAGATACGGAGCTTATGAAAAACGAGATTAACGGATTAAATGAGGTCTATCGTGAAATAGCGAATGAAATCGGAATTGAAAATGCCAGAATAATTCATAAAATGTTTCACGGAACTCAGGTTTCGTTCCCCGGTCGCCTGTACTCAAAGGAATACACGCACAGGGCAATTATCAGGGAATATAACGGCAAGAATATTCTTAAACTCGCTAAGAAATATGACTACTCCGAGCGTTCAATATGGCGGATCATCAGAACAAGTAAAACGAAATGAGAGGTATTTATGAAAGTCACAGTAAAAAAATCAAGAACACGCTTCATAGCGATAGCGGCGGCACTTATATGCACATTATCACTCACAGCGTGCAACAGCAACGGCACATCTTCTCAGACGGAAAGCAGTAACACCGTGAATAGCTCGGTATCTGCCGACAGCAGTAGCAGTAACAACAGTTATGAAGCGTGGTCGGATGAAATAGTGCTGAGTAATATTATCCCCGAAGTAAAGGGAACTGTAGATCATACATACGAAAACACCGAAGAAGAATTGTGGATAACATTCAAATCGGTAGACGATAGCCAGTACAAAGATTATCTCACAGCCTGCAAGAACAGAGGATTTACCGTAGAAGAAAAAACAGATTCATTAGGATACACAGCGTTTAACGCAGACGGTTATCAGATAGAGCTTACATATTTCGGTAGCAGTGAAGATTTAACTATACTGCTTAAAGCACCTATGGAAATGGATGAAATTATTTTCCCTATCGGTCAGGCAGGAAACGCTGTTCCGAAGCCGAAATCGACATTTGGAAAAATCGACTATGAACGTGATGATAGATTTTCCCTGTACTTAGGAAATACGCCTAAAGCCGATTATAACGAATATGTAACGGCTTGTATAGATAAAGGATTTACCGTTGGTTACCGAAAGGACGACAAATTCTATTACGCATATAACGCTGACGGCTGGTATGTTTCCCTTGAGTATGTCGGTTTCAATGTTATGCGTATAGATGTCAGACCTCCTGAAGAACCGGATGAAAGCGATCAGTCATCGGATGCGTCAAAGCCCGAAACAACTAATGCCCCTGAAACAAGCAAGCCGGCAGAAGCCGATGCAAGTGGCCTGAGAAGTGATTTCAAAGAGGCTATGGACAACTACGAGAGCTTTATGAACGATTACGTTGACTTTATGAAGAAGTATCAGGCAAACCCGACCGACCTCAGCCTTATCACAGATTATGCGACATATATCAACAAATATAACGAGCTTTCACAGAGCTTTGAAAAGTGGGACAGCTCGGATATGAATGATGCCGAAACAGCCTATTACCTTGAAGTGCAGACAAGAGTAAACAACAAGCTGCTTGAAGTGTCACAGTAAAACATCAAAAGCGAAGCCTTCCGTCCGTCATTATGACAGCGGAAGGCTTTTCTTTATGCAAAACGAAAAATCAACTTAAAATTTACCCGATGTGAACAAATCTTTGTTGAGTTTTGATATATACAAATTTTTCTTTCGGGTATAGAATATAGAGGTTGCTGTTTGTCCGCAGGACAAAGGAACGGAAAGAGGGAGAGAAATGATAAAGCGTTATTTCAAACGTTTAAAGACAGAATTCAAAGGCTATAATGCAGGAAAATTCGGGAAAGATGTGCTTGCCGGTATTACGGTAGCGGCTGTGGCACTTCCGCTTGCGCTTGCATTCGGTATATCGAGCGGTGCGACTGCCGCCGCAGGACTTATCACTGCGCTTATCGCAGGCGTTGTAATAGGACTGCTTTCGGGTGCTTCGTATCAGATTTCAGGACCTACGGGCGCTATGGCGGCTATCCTTTGCTCGCTTGTGGCTACATATCAGATACAGGGTGTGTTCATCGCCTGCTTTATGTCGGGTGTTATACTTCTGCTGTGCGGAATATTCAAGCTCGGCGGATTGGTACAGTTTATACCCACGCCTGTTATCACAGGCTTTACATCGGGTATAGCAATAATAATCGCATTCGGTCAGATAAACAACCTTACAGGACTTAAATGCGAGGGTGCTTCTACTATAGATAAAATAGTAAGCTACTTCAACACGCCTCAGACGCTGAATTTCGAGGCAATAGCAATCGGCGTATGCGTTATAGTGTTTATGCTTATATACCCCAAAAAGCTCAATGCTATCATTCCGTCGTCGCTTATGTCTATTATAATAGCAACGGTGCTGAACTTCATATTCAATTTCAATGTCGGCATTGTAGGCGAGATACCGCAGACGCTTCTGCTTAATGACAGGCTTGATATTACGGCGATAGATTTTGACACGGTCAAGAATCTTATATTCCCTGCAATCAGTATTGCGGCACTCGGACTTATCGAGAGCCTTTTGTGCGGTGCGAGCGCAGGCAGAATGAAGAATGAAAAGCTTGACAGCGATCAGGAGCTTGTAGCACAGGGCATAGGCAATATGCTGATACCCTTTTTCGGCGGTGTGCCTGCGACAGCGGCAATAGCAAGAACGAGCGTTGCCATAAAGAGCGGCGCACAGACAAGAATAGCAGGTGTAATTCATTCACTGGTGCTTTTAGCGTCAATGTTCCTGCTCGGCGGTGTAATGTCAAAGATACCTATGGCGGCGCTTGCAGGTGTACTTATCGTAACTGCGTGGAGAATGAACGAGTTTGCGGTAATAAAGGACATTTTCGGCAGAAAGATAAAGACCGCAATGTTCCAGTATCTTATCACAATGGCGGCAACGGTTATATTCGACCTCACTGTCGCAATTATAATCGGTATACTTTTCTCGGTCATCATGTTCGTGCTTAAGGTTTCGGATATGACGGTAAACGTTGCGGATGTTGACCCTGCTAAGATAGATATAGCCGACAAGGACGGAAAGCTCTGCGGCACAAAGGTAGTATATGTCACAGGTCCGCTTTACTTCGGAACATCAAACAAGCTGTCAGAGAAGCTGTCACATCTTGAGGTCGATGACGGCGGAAAGCTGATATTCTCAATGCGTGGTGTGCCTATAGCGGATATTTCCGGTGTACAGGCTATGAAGGAGCTTTGCGACAGCCTTTCTGCAAGGAAGATAGAAATATACTTCTCGTGCGTACAGCCTGCCGTTGACGAAATGTTCCACCGTTGCGGCCTTATCGAAACCTACGGCGAGGAGCGTTTCTTCTGGAGTACCGACAAGGCGATGAAATTCATTGCAGGCGAAACCGCAAACGTCTGCCCCCTCTGCTCCGCAAACACATCAAATACAGCCGTAACCGCAGAAACGGCAAGCGTATAAATCTAAAAAAAATCAGCCCACAGGAAGATAAAACTCCTGTGGGCTGTTACTGTATGCTAAGCATCTCTGTCGTTGCCTTGCGACATTACGATAAAGCTTACTATTATCGTAATTATCATAGCGAGTATGAAAAGCAACTGATTTTCAATAAAACAAACCATCAGTGCAAAACCGCCGATTAAAATAGCAATTCCGAAAAGTATCCACAAGCATTTTACCGCTTCACTGCGAGTATCGGTTTTGTCCTCATCGTTGACGTGGTGTGAATAAACCGTCCTGCCTTTATTCTGCGCAGGTGGCTGTTCATTTTTCTTGCTTTCATCAATCATGTGCTGAACAAGCCCGATGGTGAACAAGTCGTCGGATAAGTCGTGCTTTCCGTTATGGTTCCAGTCGAACATAATATCCACCCCTTTCGCAAGTGCCTTGTTTATGTTGTTATTGTAGCATAAGGATTGTACGATAAAAAGGACAAACAAAGCTACATATCGCTATAGTCTTTCGGGCAATTGCCGTATGCTAATCATCTTTGTCAAATCCCCGTGACATTACAGCATAGCTGATAAATACTAAACCTAATACTGAAAGTGCTATCAGAAGTTGATTTTTGATATTGCAGATTATCAGAATAAAGCCGACAATAAGAATTATCAATCCTAAAACAAGCCAGAAGGTTGTTATTGCATTCTTGCGGGCACCGTTAGTGTCCTGATAGATATCATAGCGATGATGATTTCTCCTGTTACGATTTCTTGCAGAGGGCTTTTCATCCTCCTCGTTTATCATATCTTCAAGAAGCCCGAATGTGACAAAGTCATCGAAGGGATCGTGCTCACCGTTTCCGTTCCAGTCAAACATAATATCCGCCCCTTTCGCAAGCGCCTTGTTTTTGTTGTTATTGTAGCATAGACAGTGTACAATAAAAAGGATAAATATCTTAGAATTAGAATAACGCTGTGTATTTGTTGCTGACAATTTCAAATAAAACGAGTATAATATTACTGATATCAAAAAGCGTAAGCTTTTGTAAGGGTGGAGTTGCTGACGTTGCCCTTATTTTGTTTTATTAAGTAAATTTATAATTTTGTGCGTTCTCCTCGCAAGGCTGACAGCAAAAAACAAACACCGCAATCAAATACGGTTGATTGTGACTTCAGTATGTTAAATTTCATTCAATACGGCAAATAGGACGAATCATCTCCCATAGCATCAAAGTGTCGCCTGTAACGGCGAGGGATAGTGAGGTCTGAGAAATATCCTATATCAGACAGGACGTGCGAAATAGCTGTAAATCCATCGTTATAGAAGCGTGTTATACGTTTCTTCCTGTCGGTAATTCCGCAGTAGTCATGCGGGCATACAAATGTCCATTCGGCAGAGCGGTCGTCAACTATTACTCTGAAATATTTATCAATGTCATTCTGGCTTATGCCGAAGTTTGCAAGCAGTATGTGATGCTCAAAGCTGTCGTCAAGCCGTGACATAAGTACTGTTTCACCGTCAGATGAGATGGCGAAAGTTAACGGTTCTTTTTTAGCAATATATTCATTTACCGTTTTTTCGTCCGGGTATTTACAATATGTCATAAATTCACCTGATTTCCGTATTTAAAAACTGATTCCGAATCTTATATATTAATTATAGCATTTCCGCCGGCAAATTGCAAATCCTGTTTGGGTGCGTTCTCCTCGCAAGGCTGACAACAAAAAACAAGCACCGCAATCAAATACGGTTGATTGCGATGCAAAGCCGGTGACCGCAAAAAAGTTGTCGGCGAAGGCAAGGCTGACGAGTACAGTACAAGCGAGCAGCCTTGCCGAGCGGCACTTTTTTGCGAAAAGGAGGAACAGTGGAGCGGGTGACTGATTTTTATAGCATAAAAATCGGAACAAGCGTAACTCGTTCCGACGTGGCACGCCTGATGCGATTCGAGACGCACCTGTGCGTTCTCCTCGCAAGGCTGACAACAAAAAACAAGCACCGCAATCAAATACGGTTGATTGCGATGCAGTTTTTTGGCACGCCTGATGCGATTCGAACGCACGACACATAGCGTCGGAGGCTATTGCTCTATCCGGCTGAGCTACAGGCGTAAATATAAAGGGCTGACGTAAATCAGCCCTATTATTATAACACGATTTTAATGTTTCGTCAACATTGTGAAAGAGAAATCACTTTAAAAGCGATTCGGTAGCCGCAATTTTTACTGCAACGCAGAATACCTCCATAGCCTTCGCAAGCTCTGCTTCGGTAGGATATGTCGGAGCGATACGGATATTGTTATCGTGAGGATCCTTGCCGTAAGGATAAGTCGCACCTGCGCCTGTCAGAACAACTCCTGCCTGCTTGCAAAGCTCAACAGTACGCTTTGCTGTGCCGTCAAGACCGTTGAATGAGATGAAATAACCGCCGTTGGGCTTGTGCCAAGAGCCGAAGCCTGTAGGAGCGATCTCCTTGTCGAGCATATCAAGAACGATCCTGAACTTAGGCTCGATTATAGCCCTGTGCTTCTTCATATGCTCCTTTATGCCGTCAAAATCCTTGAAGAAACGAGCGTGTCTTAACTGGTTGAGTTTATCGTAGCCGATAGTCTGGAATGTCATCTGGCTCTTGATAAACTTGATGTTTTCCGCACTCGCACCGATGAATGCAAGACCGCCGCCGGGGAATGAGATCTTCGATGTGGACGCAAACATAAATACCATATTCTGCTTGCCTGTCTTTTTAGCTTCTTCAAGAAGGTTCAGCAGAGTGTCGGGAGTATCTGTAAGGTGATGAACGCAGTAAGCGTTATCCCAGAATATTCTGAAATCCTTTGCTTTAGGCGAAAGATTAGCAAAACGCTTTACCGTTTCGTCCGAGCAGGTGATGCCCTCGGGGTTGCTGTACATAGGTACGCACCAGATACCCTTGATAAGCTCATCTTCGCTTACCAGCTTTTCTACAACGTCCATATCGGGACCGTCGGGGGTATAAGGTACTGTAATCATCTCAATGCCGAGGCTCTGGCAGATAGCAAAATGTCTGTCATAACCGGGAGCGGGGCAGAGGAACTTCACCTTTTCGTTCTTTCCCCAGGGCTTGTCGCCGCCGAGAACGCCGAGGAGCATCGCTCTTGCCATTGTATCGTACATAAGCTGAAGGCTTGAGTTACCGCCGATGATTATTTCATCGTGAGCAACACCGAGCATAGGCATACAAAGTCTTTTTGCTTCTTCTATACCGTCAAGCACGCCGTAGTTACGGCAGTCAACACCGGTTTCCGACATATAATCACCGTCAAGGCAATGTGTCAGCATATCAAGTGATAAATCAAGCTGTGCGGGAGAGGGCTTGCCTCTTGACATATCCAGCTTCAGACCCTGCTTGCAAAGCTCGTCATACTGCTTTTTAGCTTCTTCATTCAGCTTTATCAGTTCATTCTTTTCCATTATCGCAAACTCCTTATAATAAAGAATTTTAACGCAGTTTTTCACTGCACCCATGCTTTAATTATAATGCAAATAAAGCCGTTTTGCAAGCGTTTTTTCGTTTTCTTGCAAAGAATTATGCAATTTCGTCAAAAAAACGTTGCACAGTAACATAATTATGGCGATTAGCAACTATAAAATATCCATTAAATGTTTAATCTGTGCAACTCGTAATTTTAATTTTTGCATTAACCGGCAAATGCGGCTGTTACAACGCCGTTGTTGTTTGTGAATGTAATGTCGGCGCTCACCGTCTGTTCGTCAAGCCCCGATAGATTCAGCGGAACACTGCATCGCACATTATAAGTCCATTCAAACGTCAGCGTAGTGCTTGTCTTGCCGTCAAGAAAAGCAAGGCTCATATCAAAATCAGTGCTGTCGCTGAGAAGAGCCGTTGCGGATAATGCATCGTCATATATTACGGGAAGAGTAACATTCTGACGTGTAAGCTCGGTAGGCATTATGTTCCGCAGGGATATTATCTTTGAGTTTCCGTCCGTATATATATTAAGCGTAAGGTCGGCACAGTAGAAGCCTACCTGCTTCTGATTATCGAGCGGTATATCCTCCGCATATCCCTGCACGGCGAAATAACCCGTTCCGTAGTCCGATAAGGCTATATTGAAGGTGGGATGGAACACCGGCGTTCCCTTTGCAAGAATTGCGTCATAAGCTGTCAATGCACCCTCTACGCCGTCCTGCACATCAAGCAGGGCAGTATCGACCTCTGCCTTGTCAAGCCCCGAATAATAGCTTGCCGAAACGGCAAAATTTGAGCCGTCACTTATAATTTCCCTGCTGCTGCCTGCGTACACCGGAGTTGTGCGTGTAAGCAGCATATACAGCAAAAGCCCTATTCCTGCGGTAACAAGCACAAGCAGGATAACAAGTACGATTTTTTTCATTCGTTTCCCTTTCAGAATTGTTTTATATGCAGTAAAGATTCATATCCCACGCAGGAATATACGGGTGCTGTCTTAAATACAGCTTGTATGACGGATTCAGCTCCGTTACCTTTATGGGCAGGGCGAACATATCCTCCGTGCGATGATAGAGCGAAACGAGCAGCTTCGGCTTGTCACGCTTTATTACTGTCTTACTGCCGTCAAGAGCCTCGCTTTCACTGCCCTCAACATCATATTTTATATAGGTTATACGCTCGTCCTTTACAAAGCTGTCAAGACTGCGCATTTCTATCTCCTTTATCCGTGACGGATTGACAGGCTTACCTTTTTCATAGGGGATAAGCGATGAATTTCTTCCGCCCTTTGATATGAATTCGCAGACCGTATCACAGCTCCACGCACCGGCATTCACCGTTCTGAAGTCATAAGGGCTCAGCTTGTAGTGTATGCGTTTCATCTTTGCGTAATTCTTCCCGTCAGGCTCCATCGCAAAAATCTTGTTGAACTGTCCGCCCGTCACTTCCAGAAACTCGGTTATCGTGTCGCCGTTGTAAGCGCCGAGATCCGCATAGGTTTCGTTGCCGCCGAGCGAAAGTATCTCATATCCTTCCGCTTTATCCGTCTGATTGCGTAAAAGCGGCTGTATCCTTCCCGTTATACGATATTCAAGCCAGCCGTCGAAAACCTGTTTTGATTTCTCGTCCGCAAGCATCGAGTAAACTCTTTCAAGCTCGGCTCTATGCTCCTCGGCATATTCTTTTGTGAATAATCCTCCGCCTATTACCGGAACATCGGGAGCGTATAATTCGTGCCTGTCCGAAATGGCAATGATACGCTGTATCACATCGTCAATATGAGTGCCGAAAGCAACGAGTATGATACAGTCGCCGAACTGCCGTTCAATATCGGACAGCTTTTTCACCTCAAAGCCGGCAAAGCTGTGACCTCTCACGAAGTCATCGCTTGCCATGAATCCCGATATTTTTACATTCTTCAAGGAGCATACATCGAGTATTTTCTGTGCGCCGTCACCCATACCGTATATTATTATCGGCTTTGAGGTTTCAGCCAGATGATCCCACAGAGAAACTGCGCCTGTTATATCGTACATTTGAACATTCCTTTTCCGTGATTATTCGACCGTTACCGATTTTGCAAGGTTTCTCGGATGGTCAACATCAAAGTTTTTGAGCGCCGCAGTATAATATGCGATAAGCTGTAACGGTACTACAGCGACAAGCGGCATAAGAAGGTCCCTTGCAAGAGGGAGCATAACGGGATAATCAACATCGTTCCCGTCAAACTTCATATCCTCACTGCATACCATTACAACAGTAGCGCCTCTTGTCTTTACTTCCTTTATATTACTCATCGTTTTTTCGTAAAGATCGTGCTGTGTGGCAACTGCGATGACCGGCATACCGTCTTCGATAAGGGAGATAGTGCCGTGCTTCAGCTCGCCTGCGGCATAGCTTTCCGAGTGGATATAGGAAATTTCCTTCAGCTTAAGACTGCCCTCCATACTGAGCGCATAGTCAAGACCTCTGCCTATATACAGCAGGCTGTCTGCGCTTATCAGCTTGGACGCTACCTTCTGGTACTGCGTCTGATCGTCAACGCAGGTCTGTACCTTTGAGGGAATCTGTGAAAGTTCCGATATAAGCTGTCTGCACTGTTCTTCGTCAATTGCATTTCTTGCGTATGCAACACGGAAAGCAAGCAGATACATAAACGCCGCCTGTACCATATATGCCTTTGTGGAGCATACCGATATTTCAGGTCCCGCAAGGGTATACATTACCATCTTTGCTTCTCTTGCTATTGATGAGCCAACCACGTTTACTATCGCAAGCGTATCCGCACCTATCGAATTTGCCAGCTTCAGAGCGGCAAGCGTATCTGCGGTTTCACCAGACTGCGAGATAATAACTACAAGATCGTCCGGTGCAAGCAGAGGATCACGGTAGCGGAATTCCGACGCAATATCCACAACAACGGGAGTGCGTGCCAGCTTTTCGATAACGTATTTTCCTACCATGCCTGCGTGCATTGCCGAGCCACAGCCTACTATATAGATATGGTGATAGCTCCTCAGCTTTTCATCGGTAAGACCGCATTCCGAAAAGTCGGGTAAGCCATTCTTGATACGGGGATTTATCGTCTTTTTGAGTGCGTCGGGCTGTTCGCATATCTCCTTGAGCATAAAATGAGCATATCCGCCCTTTTCAGCCGCCGAAACATCCCAGGTAGCAACCTGTAATTCCTTTTCTATGACATTCTTGTGCATATCATAGAATGTAACGCCGTCGGCTGTTATATCCGCAACCTCTCCCGGCTCAAGCAGATAGTATTCTCTTGTATATTCGATTATAGCGGTAACATCGGACGCAATAAACATTTCGCCCTTTCCCTTGCCGACTATCAGAGGACTTTCTTTTCTTGCCGCAAATATACGGTTCTTATGCTCCCTGAACATTATGCCGAGCGAATACGCTCCCTCTATATCGGCAATCGTCCTGATTATTGTATCAATAGGGTCGCCGTCATAGTTGTAGTCGAGCAGCTTTGCCACAGCCTCGGTATCGGTCTGGCTCTCAAAGCCGTATCCCTTAGATATAAGAAATTCCTTCAGCTTGCGGTAGTTTTCGATTATACCGTTATGAACGATGGATACTCTGCCGTTTCCTATCGGGTGAGAGTTAATGTCGCTCGGCTCGCCGTGCGTTGCCCAGCGTGTATGTCCTATACCTGCCGTAGCTGTGAAATGAGGCTCGTTTTCGAGCTTTTTGATAAGACCTTCCTTGAGCTTGCCCTTTGCCTTGACGGTTTTTATCCTGTCGCCCTCAAACACGGCTATACCTGCCGAGTCATAACCTCTGTATTCCAGCTTCGTAAGTGAGTTTACAAGTATTGCGGTGCATTCTTTTGCACCTACATATCCTACTATTCCACACATGATCTTGTTCCGCCTTTCTTTAACCGGATGAGCAGCCCTGCTGCTCTGTAATACTAATAATCATATTCTGTTTATTTTTCATTAAGTACATTTATCTGTAAGCCGACAGCCTGTGTGACGGCTTATATAAAAACAGTATATCACATTAAGCTCCAAAAGGCAATATATTTTGTGTTGACTTGAGTTATCAACTGTGTTAAAATGGTATCGTAGATCACATTTAATGTGATAAACAATTTACGGAAAATACAGTTATCTGTTATCAAGGAGGAAAATTATGGGGTTCGGATTACAGGACATACAAGAGCTGACAGGCTACATTGAAGAAATGTTTTCGGAATATATGACATTTCCGACAATTTTATTCATAGTTGCCATTGTGGTGGCTTTATCGTCAATAGCTTGCTTTATTCTTGCACCGTTTTACATAAAAGGAAAGGCAGGAGGAGCAAAAACAGCCGCTCAGGTGATTTCCGTCATTGATTTTATCGTCGGCATATTACTCATTTTGGCATTCCTTATCATTACATTGTTGTTTAATATGGCGTCGGACGGTTTCTTTGATTCGGCTGACGAATTTTTGAAAGCAGTGTTCGGATTTATGATAGCTCCTGTGAGATTCGGTATGTCGCCCTTGTCGGTTTTCGGCTCAGAGGCAGGTATCGGCACGCCTATATTGTTTTATGCCTTGTATTTTGTTACGGCAGGCTTGCTCGGACTGGCGGCATTTATCGTAAGCTGTATAGCAAGAGGAAAATACAATGCCGCAAACGGTCTTATAAGAGGTGCGGCCGCACCTGCGGGAGCACCTCAGTACAACCCTTATCAGCCTTACGGTCAGCCGAATATTCAGCAGGGTTACCCTCAGCAGTACGGACAGAATGCTCAGCAGGGCTACCCTCAGCAGTACGTACAGAATGCTCAGCAGGGCTATCCTCAGCAGTACGGACAGAATGCTCAGCAGGGCTATCCTCAGCAGTACGGACAGAATATACCGCAGGACAACGCACAGTATCAGCCTGCCCGGCAGGAAGCTCCGCAGAATATACCGCAGGACAACGCACAGTATCAGCCTGCCCGGCAGGAAGCTCCGC